>BNJV01002754.1_pt1 | contig 245182 bp, 346 predicted proteins | sample 8540591 | NCBI WGS metagenome assembly BNJV01 (sample SAMD00202457, study PRJDB9452) | human saliva metagenome | host: Homo sapiens | reverse complement strand
CTAAAAAGATCCAGTAGAAGCGTTAAGAACTGAATAAATTTAAAAATTCCAGCTAATATTAAGATTAGCTGGAATACTGTTCCTACGTAGAAATATGCTATAATATTGTAGAACTTAGAGAAAATATTACTGGAAGGTGTAATATAGTTGAAAGAGCATAGTTATTATATGGAGTTAGCATTAGAAGAAGCGCGGAGGCGTATGAAAAAGGTGAAGTTCCTATTGGAGCGGTATTAGTAGTGGATGGAGAGGTGGTTGCGCGTGGGCATAATACACGTGAGGAAACACAACAAGCTCTGAATCATGCAGAAATGATTGCGATAAAAAAGCCTGTGAAAAGCAAGGGTTTTGGCGTTTAGATAATAGTTATTTATATACTACTATAGAGCCATGTGTTATGTGTAGTGGAGCGATAGTTCAAGCGCGTGTAGAAAATGTAATCTACGGAGCGAAAGATCCAAAATACGGTTGTTGTGGTAGTTGTATGGATTTGGTTTCTGATAATAAGTTTAATCATCAGGCTACATGTCATATCTGGCGTATTAGAAGATGAATGTTCTTCTTTAATGAGAAACATTTTTTTCAAAGAATTAAGAGAAAATAAAAAAAGAAAGAATTAATATGTATATACAAATATATTATTGATATTTAATGTGGTAAATTACTTAAAAATAGAAAAAAATAAAAAAACAAGAATAAATAAATATAATGACGATGACTAAAATTTTTAAATAATAATCGTCATTTTTTTATTTTATGTACAGAATAATCAATGTTTTATAAGGTTTATAAAAAAATAAAAAAATTCTAATCTGAAAAACTGAAAAATTTCTTTTTAAAAATATTGATTTATTACTATCATTATTGCTTGAAAAATTTGATACAATATAGACTAGGAAGTAGAGGGTTATTTCATGAAAAATAGAAAATGTAGTGAAAAAGTTTGATAAAAATGATATTTATCTTTGCTCGAAATGTTCAGAAAAAGCTCAAAATAGAAGGGATAAGTTTCATTTGTATTAATAATCACCGATATGATTTCTCAAAAAAAGGATATATCCATTTAATAAATAATTATAAACCTACAAAATATAATGAAGAGTTGTTCGAAGCTCGTAGCATCATATTTAATAATGGCTTTTTATGGAAAAGTGCTAGATGCTTTAGGTAGTTTGATAGAGAAATATTCCGAAGATAGGGTTGTAGATATAGGTTGTGGAGAAGGATATTATATTAGAAGTCTTAAAGAGAGGTTTACAGATAAGTATTTCTATGGTCTGGATAATAGTAAAGATGCCATAGAACTTGCGGTAAAAGAGGATAAAAAAAATCCTTACATGATAGCGAATTTATCAAATTTGCCATTTAGAGATAATAGTGTTTCGTGTATTCTGAATATTTTAACTCCGGCTAATTACACAGAGTTTTTTAGAGTTTTAGGGGAAGAAGGTTATCTGATAAAAGTTATTCCGAACGCAGAGTATTTAAAGGAAATACGTGCTATTACAGCTGCTAAGGAGTATAAAAATGATGATACTATTTCGCTAATTGAAGAAAATTGCGAAGTAGTGGAACGTGTTAATGTGAAAGAGGCGTATGTATTAGATTCGATATTTTTAGCGGAAAACTTTTTAAAAGATGACACCATCTAACATTTTCGAAACAAATATTAGAAAGTGATATTCAAAAAAATTAAAAAGAAATAACTATAGATTTAGAGATTATAGTATGTAAAAAAATAAATAATAATTGATGTTTCTTAATCAATGAAAGGGGGATATTACAATGAATGCTAATTGTTATGATCATGTAGTGGAGGTAAAAAAATACATAAAAAAACCGTGGCCAATGAATTCTTTGAATTTTTCACTTAAAGAAGATATGTATCTTATGAGGGAAGCAAGTATTCGTCAGACTCATTATTATCTATGTCAGAAAAGATGGAAAAGACGTATCTGATAGATAGTGATAACCACAAAGATGAAATATCAGGGATAAATTTAAATAAGTTTGTTGAAATAGAGATAGATGATGCTATTTATAGAAAGTATAGAGTACTTAAGTAAAATGATAATTTAATAGCTTTTAATACGAATGACGTGCAGTAGTTCTAGTAATGAGGCGCTAGAGAAAAAGGAGAAAATCATGTATGTAGCGTATGATGATAAAGATAGAGTCTGCAATGCACTGGATACTGATATTGAAAAAAATAATAAATACCATTGTCCAGTTTGTGGCGAAAAGGTTATTTTTAAAAAAGGTGTGAAGATACAATCGCATTTTGCTCATGTTAAAAATTGTTCATGTGATTATGAGACTTACAAAAAAGAAAGTAAAGATCATTTAGAGGCGAAAAAGGATTTGTATAACCACTTTAGAAGTATGTATAAAAACGTTGAAGTTGAGCATGTTTTCAAAGTAGGAGAAGGGAATATTCAAATAGCTGATGTTTTTATTAGGGATAAGAATATTGCTTTTGAATATCAACGCTCGGTAATTCCGTTAGAGCTCATTAAGCAACGAACCATAGGATATGAGAAAAGCAGGAATAAAAACTTATTTGGCTAATAGATACAAATAAATTTATAAAAAGAGTTGAAAAAGCTATGATGGTATAAGTTATATAAGGTATGCTCCTTTCGTGGATAATTTTTTTGAATTATTATAAAGGGAAAGTGTTCTTCTATGGTTGGGATAGTGAGAATAAGAGTTTTGAATTATATCAACTCTGGGCGCACAATTTGAAAAAAAGAGAAATGCTGTTTGTATCAAAACAACTATTAGTTTAGATAAATTTGATATTCCTTTGGATTTAAGGTTGTTGGAGAAGAATTTAACTTCTAAGCTATATCCAGTAGATATTGAAAAACTATGTTTATGAGCAAATCAAATATGATAAAAACAGTGAAGAACAAAGTATTAAGTATGTTTTATAATCAAAGAATAGAGTTGAAACAATATTCCAGAGATTATAGGGGTTAATATGTTGGAACAAATATTGATAAACACTCCTTTAATTTACTGGCAGGGATTGATGTATCGATTCTATAAAGAGGGAAAAACATATACAGAGCTTATTCGTATAATGAGGAATATTATTGAGATAAAAGATAGTATCTACATTGATAATAAACAGGGAAAATGAGATATTTATAAAGGTATTTGATAATTATTATAATTTGCTTATCGCAAATGAAGATTAAGGGAGACTGTTATGGGGGAGTATTATGGGATGTTAACGGACATCGAAAAAAAGATTATCCTTTCATTAGTTGCAATAGAAAAAAAGTTACGACTTTTAAAATTGCATAAAATGTTTGAGGAGTTGGGGAGTATAGAGAAGGTTTTAGAACTATCTGTACAAGAATTTGAGAAATTTTTTGGTGACAGTGGTGAAGAGATTCATAAAAAATTAAGATACAATTTGGATTTTAATTTTGAGGAGTATTTTAAATTTTATAGTGTAAATTATATATTTTGTGATGATATTTATTATCCGAAAGAGTTGTTTAGGTTGTACGATTATCCTTTTGTAATTTTTTTTATAGAGGGAATAAAGAGTTGTTGTTATTTAAACGTAAAATGTCGATTGTGGGCAGTAGAAACAATACGGAGTATTCGGAAGAAGCTCTAGAATCTATTGTACCTCTATCTACTAAAGAATTATTTTTTTAATAGTTAGTGGGTCTTGCCTATGGTGTAGATAGTTTAGCTCATGAAAGGTACTATAAAAAAATGGAGGATTTTACTATAGGGGTCATTGCTCATGGTCACAATATAATATATCCAGAAAAAAGCAGATATCTCTATAAAGAATTAGAGAAAAGACATTTAATTATATCGGAATATGTGCCAACATCGCCAATAAGAAAATATAAATTCTTGGAGAGAAATAGGTTAGTTGCGGGGTTAACGAGTTCATTGTTAGTTACAGAAGCGGCTAAAAAGAGTGGTACATCTAGAACGGTAGATTTTGCTTTGGATGTAGGTAATAGTGTATTTTGCCTTCCGGGGAAATTTGGAGCAAAAATGAGTTGGGCCATGAATGAGTATATTAGAGAGGGGGCGATACTGGTAAATAAATTAGAGGATTTTGGTGACGAATTAGGATTTTAGTATAGATATTTGAGAGGATGATTATTATGACAGATATCTTATTTATTAATCCACTAGGTTGGGATAGATATATTTGGACGAGAGTTCTGGAAAATATGCCAAACCAAACCTTTGATTTTATTGAATTTACAGAAGAGAGTTTTAAATCTATATCAAAAAAAGAAATTGAGACGGTACTGTTAAATAAAATGACTAAGGTTAAAAGAGGCGGATATATTATTAGTGCTTCTTATGGAACGGTTGTTTTACTTAATGGGTTGGAAATTTTTGGTGAATACCTTAATGAGGTCAATTTGATAGTAATTGAGGGATTAGAGCCGATACCTCCTAAATCAGTGTTAAAAACATATTTTGAACCGGAGATAAAGTTCGCTAGTAAAGAAGAATATCTATCAAAGACGCTTAGTGAAGAAGAAAAGCAAGATAAGTTTTTAGTGGAGTTACTCCTAAGAAAACTGAGAAAAAGAGGTAGTGAATATGTGATTAGTCCGTCAGCAGAGTTAGAGTATGATTACTTATCTCTGTATGCAGGAATAGATAATTTAGGGTTGTTAAAAAAATGTAGAGAAGTATTTAATAGAGTTACGATTTTCTCTTATTTTAAATTAATACCTGCAAATTACATACAAATAGAGGAAGAAGATCATCTCCTTATGGTTACAAAACCGGAGATGATAGTAAAAAGTAATATTAGGGAAAAAAATAATGCAAGATTGTTTAAATAACAAAGTTAAAAAAATCTAGAAAAAAATAATATTGAGTAATCCAAGGAGGTATTATGGGTGGTATTAAAATTTTTCTAGGAAATGAATATAATATAAAATGAAGAGTAGCTGATAATAAAGTTGTTGGCTGCTCTTTTTTTATATTAAGTTTGATATAGTTGATATAAGGTATCAATTATAGTATAATTGTACAGCTAAAAGATTAGGAAATTAATTTAGGAGATTGAATAAACAATGAGAGATTTTTTTGATGTAATTAGAAATAGAAGATCGGTTAAATACTATGATGAGAGTGTTAAAAATACCGCGTGAGGAAATTATAGAAATGTTAGATGAAGCGAATATTGCTCCTTCATCATGTAACTTTCAACCTTGGAGATATATTGTAGTAGATACACCTGAAGGAAAAGAAAAGTTAGGTGAAGCAAACTTCAATAAAACACAGAATGATACTTCATCAGCGATGATTGTATTGTTAGGTGATTTAAGTTACTTTGACAAATTTGATGAGATTTATGGTTCTGCAGTAGAAGAAGGTCATATGACAGAAGAGGTAAAAGAAAACTTTAGAACGGGTCTTGAGGGAATGATAGAGGCTACAACTCATGAGACAAAACGTGAATTAGTTTATTTCGATTGTGGGATTTGGACTATGCAATTTGCGAATATTGTCCATGCGAAAGGTTATGACTCTAATATAATTGGTGGCTTTGATAGAAAGAAAGTTTCTGAGTTATTCGAGCTTGATGAATCATTGATGCCTGTAATGTTAATAGCTATAGGAAAAAAAGAAAAAAAGATGCAAGACCTTCTACAAGAATGGAAGCTAAAGATTTAGTAACTTTTGAGTAGTTTTTATGTTGTAGATCCTGCTTAAAAAAATAAGGTGAATTTTTTTCTAGCATATTACTTTTAAAAAAATATTGTTTAGGGTTTAAAAATAGGTAATATATGTATAGATGAGGAGAATGCCAGTGAAAAAAACTAGAAGCGGTAATTTTTGATTTTGATGGAACGATAGTAGATACTGAAAAAAAGTTTACTATGAGAATATGAGAGACTTGACTGAAGAAGTCTTAGGTACAAAATTGGATAAAATGGACTATATAGAGAATGTCTCAGGTACAAATGAAGAGACAAGTAAGAAGATACTATAATGAAAGATTTGGAATGTCTGAGTGAAGATTATGATAAAGTTTGAAGAGGAGATTACTAGAGCGTATTTTAGATAAATTATCATAGTGCGCCTGTATTACCAGGGATTGCAGAACTTATGGAATATCTTACATGAGATAGGTGTAAAATGGCAGTAGCATCAAATGGGTAAGAGAGAGCATATTCGAAACAGGTTTAAAGAGAAAAGGTTTTGAAAAAAATATATCTGAGCAATTGCTACTAGAGAAGAAGTGAAAAATCCAAAAACCTGCATCCGATGTATATTTGTTGGCAGCTGATAAATTAGGTGTTAATATTGAGAATTCAATAGCTATTGAAGATTCTAGACCTGGAGCATTAGGTGCTAGTAGAATCAGGGAGCAACATTAATTTTGCAGACTAAATGATATTACTAAACATATGGATTTTACTGGAGTTCAGTATGCATATAAAGATGTAGATTTAGTTAGAAACAATAAAAGAAATTGTGAGAATAAATAGTACAAATAAATTATCAGAAGAGTATAATAAACTTATTAAGAGAAATCAAAAAATCAAATACAAAGGGAGTACTGTAAATGTATACATCTAAACTTTAAAAAAATTAAAAGAAGGTTTTACTCATACTGCAACAACACCATTAGGTGGAGAATTATACAAATGAGAATAGAAGAAAGTATAGATGGATCCTATGGAAATCTTTACTGTTGCTTATAATGGGATGTATTAGTATGTGTGCAAAAAGGATATTTTTGTCAGAGCATACGGTTTAGAAAGACTTTAGCTATTGAAACAGAATTAGTAGTGGACTATGATAATAAAAAAATTGTAGCTAACGTCTCATGTAGATAGAACAGAAGAAGCAACTAAGCTCAAAGAGATAGACAAGGAGTACTAGATAAATATTAAACTACGATGTAAAGTATCTCATTTATTATCTGATGAATTTAGATATTCAATATAATATTTTACCGTTTGAAAAAATAAAATTTTTGAAAAAAACTTAGAATAATATTCTAGGTTTTTTTTCATTGTTTCGAAAAATACTCATAAGATATTTTTATTTTAAAAGAGAAAAATAAATTTTTTTCTTCTATATAATATAGTCTATATGAAAGGTTAAAAGATCTAAAAACTATAGTAAAAAAATAGAAAAACATATTCATAAATTTTTTTGAAATTTTTTTCGTCAAAATCACTTGCAATTAATGGTTTTTTTCCATGTATAATAATGAATGTTGGTCTGAAAAAGACTTGCGTTGAAGCGAAAGGTTACTGACACGCCCGGCCGCTTTGCCATGGCATGGCGTGCTGGAGAACTTTCGTGGAGAAGTTGTTACTAGATAACAGCGAATAAATGTATAGGAGGAGAAATGATGGCAAAACAAAAAATTCGTATTCGTCTAAAAGGATATGATCACAGATTAGTGGATCAAAGTGCAGAGAAAATTGTTGAAACAGCAAAACGTTCTGGAGCAAAAGTTTCTGGACCAATTCCATTACCAACGGAAAAAGCAGTTTACACAATTTTACGTTCAGTTCACATTTACAAAGATAGCCGTGAACAATTCGAACAACGTACACACAAACGCCTAATCGATATTATTGAACCAACACAAAAAACAGTTGACGCTTTAATCAGCTTAAACTTACCATCAGGTGTTGACATCGAATTAAAATTATAATTATAGGAGGTGACTTTCGATGACCAAAGGTATCTTAGGAAGAAAAGTAGGTATGACTCAAATCTTCGCTGAAAATGGAGAATTAATCCCAGTAACAGTAGTTGAAGCGAAAGGTAACGTCGTATTACAAAAGAAAACAGAAGAAGTTGAAGGATACAACGCAATCCAATTAGGATTCGACGATAAACGTCCTTACGATAAAGAACGTAAAGATCGTTTAGTAAAAGTTGCGAACAAACCTGAACAAGGTCACGCAGATAAAGCTAACACTGCTCCAAAACGTTTCGTACGCGAAATCAGAGATGCAGATGTTGCTAGTTATGAAGTAGGTCAAGAAGTCCAAGTTGATATTTTTGCAGCAGGGGACTTAGTTGACGTAACAGGAGTAAGTAAAGGTAAAGGATTCCAAGGGGCTATTAAACGTCACGGACAATCTCGTGGACCAATGGCACACGGTTCTCGTTACCACCGTCGTCCTGGGTCAATGGGACCTGTAGCACCTAACCGTGTATTTAAAGGTAAAGCATTACCAGGTCAAATGGGTGGAGTTACAGTTACTACTCAAAACTTAGAAATCGTAAGCGTAGATGTAGAAAATGGATTAATCCTAGTTAAAGGATGTATTCCAGGATCTAAAAAAAGCTTCGTAAAAATCCAATCAGCAGTTAAATCTGGTAAATAATCGGAAAATATACGGAAGGAGGAAATTAGATAATGCCACAATTAGATTTATTTAAACAAGACGGTACAAAAGTTGGTGCAGTTGAAGCTAATGATGCAGTATTTGGTATTGAACCAAATCAACACGTATTATTCCAAGCTGTAACTTTACAAAGAGCATCACTTCGTCAAGGTACACACAAAACAAAAGGACGTTCTGAAGTTTCAGGTGGTGGTCGCAAACCATGGCGTCAAAAAGGAACAGGTCGTGCTCGTCAAGGATCTATCCGTTCACCACAATGGCGTGGAGGTGGAATTGTATTCGGACCTACACCACGTAGCTACAGCTTCAAAATGCCTCGTAAAATGCGTCGTTTAGCATTACGTTCTGCTTTATCTTCTAAAGTAGCAGCTAACGAAGTATTTGCATTAGAAACATTAGCATTTGATACAATTAAAACTAAAAACTTTAAAGAAATGTTATCAAACCTTAGCCTAGAGAAAAAAGTATTATTCGTAGTTACTGAACTAGAAGAAAATACTGTTTTATCAGGAAGAAATATTCCAGGAGTTGAATTCGTAGAAACAACTGGTCTTAACGTATTAGACATCTTAGGAAGCAACAAAGTTGTATTCACTAAAGATGCATTAGAAAAAGTTGGGGAGGTATTAGCATAATGGAAGCACGCGATATTATCAAACGCCCAGTATTAACTGAAAAAAGTTATTTATTAATGCAAGAAAATAAATACACTTTCCTAGTAGACACACGCGCTCACAAAACTCAAATTAAACAAGCTATCGAAGAAATCTTCGGAGTAAAAGTTGAGAAAGTAAACGTAATGAACTACAAACCAAAATTCCGTCGTGTTGGAAGATACGGTGGTTACACTAACAAACGTAGAAAAGCTATCGTTAAGTTAGCTGAAGGACAAACAATCGAAGGATTATTCGCTTAAGAATAACATTTAAAACCACTAAGGAGGAAAAATGACAAATGGCTATTAAAGTATATAAAGCTATTACTAATGGTCGTCGTAACATGACATCATTAGACTTTGCAGAAATTACAACAAGCAAACCAGAAAAGTCATTATTAGCGCCGCTACCGAAAAAAGCGGGAAGAAATAACCAAGGTAAAATCACTGTTCGTCACCACGGTGGAGGACACAAAAAACAATACCGTATTATTGACTTCAAGAGAAATAAAGACAACGTACCAGCAAAAGTTGCTACAATCGAGTACGATCCAAACCGTTCAGCGAACATCGCATTATTACACTATGCTGATGGAGAAAAAAGATACATCATCGCTCCTAAAGAATTACAAGTAGGACAAGTAGTAGTATCTGGAACAGAAGCTGATATCAAAATTGGTAATGCATTACCACTAGCAAACATCCCAGTAGGGACATTAATTCACAACATCGAACTTAAACCTGGTAAAGGTGGACAATTAGTACGTTCAGCTGGAGCAAGTGCTCAAGTACTTGGTAAAGAAGGTAAATACGTATTAGTACGTCTTAAATCAGGAGAAGTTAGAATGATCTTAGCAACTTGCCGTGCTACAATCGGTGAAGTTGGTAACGAACAACATGGACTAGTTAATATCGGTAAAGCCGGTAGAACTCGTTGGTTAGGTAAAAGACCTACTGTACGTGGATCTGTAATGAACCCGAACGATCACCCACACGGTGGTGGTGAAGGACGTACTTCAATCGGACGTAAATCACCAATGTCACCTTGGGGTAAACCTACACTTGGTAAGAAAACTCGTTCTAAAAAAGCTCGTTCAAACAAATTCATCGTACGTGCTAGAAATAAATAATAAAACGAAACAAAGGTTAGTTGGTGAGGAGCAAGTGCTCTTTACCAGAACCTTAAGTATGCAAAGTATCGGAAAGGAGATAACACAATGGCTCGTAGTTTAAAAAAAGGACCATTCGCTGATCACCACTTATTAGCAAAAGTTGAAAAAATGAACGAACAAGAGAAAAAACAAGTAATCAAAACTTGGTCTCGTCGTTCAACAATCTTCCCAACATTCATAGGACTTACTTTTGCAGTATATGACGGAAGAAAACATGTACCTGTATATGTGACTGAAGATATGGTAGGACACAAATTAGGTGAGTTCGCACCAACAAGAACTTATAAAGGTCACGCTGCAGACGACAGAAAAACAAGAAGATAATTTAGAAATTAGAAAAATCAAGGAGGCACATTCATGGAGTCAAAAGCAATCGCTAAGACAGTCCGCATTGCTCCTCGTAAAGTAAGACTAGTATTAGACTTAGTACGTGGAAAAAAAGTGGGCGAAGCATTAGGAATTTTAGAATTCACAACAAAATCAGCTTCTCTACCAGTAGCTAAAGTTATTAAATCAGCTGCTGCTAACGCTGAACACAACTATGGAATGAATGTAGAAGACTTAGTAGTATCACAAGCATTTGCAAATGAAGGACCAACTCTTAAAAGATTCCGTCCAAGAGCAAAAGGTGCTGCAAGTTCAATTAACAAAAGAACAAGTCACATCACTATCGTTTTAAGTGACAACAAATAATAAAAATTAAGAAATAAAAAGCTAAACTAGTTAAAGGAGGCTACAAACTGTGGGTCAAAAAGTACATCCAATAGGCTTACGTGTTGGAGTTATTCGTGATTGGGATTCAAAATGGTATGCGGAAAAAGATTTCGCTGCTAACTTACACGAAGATTTCAAAATCCGTGAGTTCATCAGTAAACAATTAAAAGACGCTTCAGTTTCTAAAGTAGAAATTGAAAGATTCGATAAGAAAGTAAATATTTCAGTACACACTGGTAAACCAGGTATGGTTATCGGTAAAGGTGGATCTGAAATCGATAAATTAAGATTAGAATTAAACAAATTAACTGGAAAAAGAGTACACATTAATGTAGTTGAAATCAAAAAAGTTGATATCGACGCTAAATTAGTAGCTGAAAACATTGCTCGTCAATTAGAAGCTCGTGTATCATTCCGTCGTGCTCAAAAACAAGCTATCCAAAGAGCTATGAGAGCAGGAGCTAAAGGAATTAAAACTCAAGTATCAGGTCGTCTTGGTGGAGCAGATATCGCTCGTGCAGAACACTATTCAGAAGGTTCAGTACCATTACATACATTAAGAGCAAACATCGATTACGCTCACGAAGAAGCAGATACTACATATGGTAAACTTGGAGTTAAAGTTTGGATTAACCGTGGTGAAGTATTACCAACTAGAAAATCTGAAAAAGGAGGTAACTAATTTATGTTAATGCCTAAACGTGTTAAATATCGTCGTCAACACAGACAATCAACAAAAGGTAAATCTAAAGGCGGAAACGTAGTAGATTTCGGTCAATATGGATTACAAGCTACTACTGCAGCAAGAGTTACTTCTCGTCAAATCGAAGCTGCTCGTATAGCGATGACTCGTTATATGAAACGTGGTGGTAAAGTTTGGATTAAGATCTTCCCTCACATGCCTTATACTAAAAAACCATTAGAAGTTCGTATGGGATCTGGTAAAGGTGCAGTTGAAGGATGGGTTGCAATAGTAAAACCAGGTAGAGTGATGTTCGAAGTTGCTGGAGTAAGTGAAGAAGTTGCACGTGAAGCTCTAAGACTTGCATCTCACAAGTTACCTGTTAAATGTAAATTTGTAAAACGTGAAGAAACAGGTGGTGAAGCATAATGAAAACAAATGAATTCAAATCTATGATTAGAGAATTAACTTCACAAGAGTTAGAAACAAAAATCAAAGAACTTAAAGAAGAGCTTTTCAACTTACGCTTCCAATTGGCAACTGGTCAATTAGAAAATACAGCTCGTATTAGTCAAGTTAGAAAATCAATCGCTCGTATGAAAACTGTTATTCGCGAAAGAGAATTAGCGAATAAATAATAATAGGAGGCAAACATGACTGAGAGAAATGATAGAAAAGTTTACGTTGGAAAAGTAGTTTCTGATAAAATGGATAAAACTATCACAGTTTTAGTAGAAACTTACAAAAAACACCCTCTATACGGTAAACGTGTAAAATATTCTAAAAAATTCAAAGCACATGATGAAAACAATGTTGCTAAATTAAATGATATCGTTAAAATAATGGAAACTCGTCCATTATCTGCAACTAAAAACTTCCGTTTAGTAGAAGTTGTTGAAGAAGCAGTTATAATCTAATAAAACTAGGATAAACCCTAAGAAGGAGGCAAAAAGCGCATGATTCAACAAGAAACACGCTTAAAAGTGGCTGATAACTCAGGAGCAAAAGAAGTTTTAACAATTAAAGTTCTAGGTGGTTCAGGACGTAAAGTTGCCAATATCGGTGACGTTATTGTATGTTCTGTTAAAAAAGCAACACCAGGTGGAGTTGTTAAAAAAGGTGAAGTAGTTAAAGCCGTAATCGTTCGTACAAAAACAGGAGCTCGTCGTAACGACGGTTCATATATTAAATTTGATGAAAATGCTTGTGTAATTATCCGTGATGATAAGAGCCCACGTGGTACTCGTATTTTCGGACCAGTTGCTCGTGAATTAAGAGACGGTAACTACATGAAAATCGTATCATTAGCTCCAGAAGTATTATAATAAAAAAGTACAGAAAGAAGGAGGTTAACAAGAAATGTTCATTAAAAAAGGTGATAAAGTTGTAGTAATTACTGGTAAAGACAAAGGTAAAGTTGGAACAGTAATCGAAGCTCAACCTAAAAAAGATCGTGTTGTTGTAGAAGGTGTTAACATCATTAAAAAACACGTTAAAAATTCTCAAGATGCACCTCAAGGTGGAATCGTTGAAAAAGAAGCAGCAATTCACGTATCAAACGTAATGTTACAAGATCCTGAAACTGGAAAAGCAACAAGAGTACGTTTTGAAACTAAAGATGGTAAGAAAGTACGTATCGCTGTAAAATCAGGAAAAGAAATATAATTATTAGTTGAAGAAAGGAGGCACAATTTTAGATGGCTCGTTTAGAAGATAAATTTAAATCTGAGATAACAAAAGAATTAATGACAAAATTTGAGTACAAAAGCGTAATGCAAGTACCAAAAATTGAAAAAATCGTAATTAACATGGGTGTAGGTGATGCAGTGCAAAACTCTAAAGCCCTAGATAACGCTGTAGCTGAATTAGCTTTAATTTCTGGTCAAAAACCATTAATTACAAGAGCTAAAAAATCAATCGCTACATACAGACTACGTGAAGGTATGCCTATCGGTGCAAAAGTTACTTTACGTGGAGAAAGAATGTATGAATTCTTCGATAAATTAGTAACAGTAGCACTTCCACGTGTACGTGACTTCCACGGTGTTTCTAAAAAAAGCATTCGATGGTCGTGGTAACTACACATTAGGTGTTAAAGAACAATTAATTTTCCCTGAAATTGATTATGATAAAGTAAGTAAAGTACGTGGTATGGACATCGTAATAGTAACTACAGCTAACACAGATGAGGAAGCTCGTGAGTTATTAACACTATGTGGTATGCCATTCGCAAAAATAAGAAAGGTGAGGTAATAGACACATGGCTAAAAAAAGCAATGGTAGAGCGTGAATTAAAAACGCCAAAAAAATTAGTTGATAAATATGCAGCTAAAAGAGCGGAATTAAAAAGCTAAAGGTGATTACATCGGACTTAGCAAACTTCCTAAAAAAACTCAGCTCCAGCTCGTTTACACAATCGTTGTAGCATAACTGGACGTCCTCACGGATACATTGGGAAAATTTGATATCAGCCGTATTAAATTCCGTGAATTAGCTTATAAAGGACAAATTCCTGGAGTTAAAAAAAGCAAGTTGGTAATATATTAGTAGAAGAAAGGAGGATTTATCCTAATGACAATGACAGATCCTATCGCAGATATGCTAACACGTATTCGTAATGCTAACATGGTAAAACACGAAACATTAGAATTACCTGCGTCAAATATTAAAAAAAGCAAATTGCAGAAATATTAAAAACAAGAAGGTTTTCATCAAAGATGTAGAATACATCGAAGATAACAAACAAGGAATCATTAAAAATTTCACTTAAATACTCTAAAAGGTGAAAAGAGTAATTAAAGGAATTAAAAGAATTTCAAAAACCTGGTTTACGTGTTTACGCTAAAAGCAGACGAACTGCCAAGAGTATTAAACGGACTAGGAATAGCAATCGTATCAACTTCAAACGGAGTTGTAACTGATAAAGTTGCTCGTAAAAAAACAATACAGGTGGAGAAGTATTAGCTTACATCTGGTAATATTATAAGGAGGTGCCAATTAAATGTCACGTATAGGTAATAAAGTTATTACAATACCTGCAGGGTGTTGAAGTTAACATTAACGATAACTTCGCAACAGTAAAAGGACCTAAAGGTGAATTAAAAACAACAATTTGATAAAGACATGACTTTCAACATTGAAGGGAATGAAATCACTGTAGTACGTCCATCAGACTCAAAAACGTCACCGTACAGTACACGGAACAACTCGTGCTATCTTAGCTAACATGATTGAAGGTGTATCTGCTGGATTCAAGAAAAGAACTTGAATTAATCGGGGTTGGTTACCGTGCTCAAATGCAAGGTAAAAAAATTAGTACTAAGTGTTGGATATTCTCACCCAGTTGAATTTGAAGAAATCGAAGGAATTAAATTAGGTGTTGAAGGAAACACTAAAGTTAGTATCGAAGGTATTAACAAAGAAGTAGTAGGACAATACGCAGCGAAAGTTCGTGCAGTACGTCCTCCAGAACCTTATAAAGGTAAAGGTATTCGCTACGTTGGTGAATATGTTCGCCGTAAAGAAGGTAAAAACTGGTAAATAATAGATAACAGAAAGGAGTGTTTCAAAGTATGATTACGAAACTTGACAAAAAAATAAAGTTCGTAAAAAAAGACACGCAAGAGTTCGTGTTAAAGTTCAAGGAACTACTGAAGTGCCACGTTTAAACGTATACCGTTCAAACACAAACATTTACGCACAAATTATTGATGACACTAAAGGTGTTACATTAGCACAAGCTTCTTCATTAAAAATTAGAAAATGTTTCTAAATCAAGTGTTGAAGCAGCTAAACAAGTAGGAAAAATTAATCGCAGAAGTAGCTAAAGAAAAAGGAATTGAAAAAGTTGTTTTCGACCGTGGAGGATACTTATATCACGGACGTGTTAAAGCATTAGCTGAAGCAGCACGTGAAAAACGGACTTGTATTCTAATAAAGGAGGGAAATTAGTAGATGCGTCAGGAAGAAATCAAAAAAAGAATTTGAAGAACGCGTAGTTGCCATTCGCCGTGTAGCTAAAGTTGTTAAAGGTGGACGTCGTTTCCGTTTCTCTGCTTTAGTAGTAGTAGGTGACAAAAAAATGGTCGCGTAGGATTTGGTACTGGTAAAGCTCAAGAGGTACCAGATGCAATCAGAAAAAGCAGTTGAAGCTGCAAAACATAACTTAATTACTGTACCAGTAGTTAACGGAACAATACCTCACGAAATCACAGGTCAATTTGGAGCAGGTTCAGTTTTAGTTAAACCAGCTGCACCAGGTACTGGGGTAATCGCTGGTGGTCCAGTTCGTGCCGTATTAGAATTAGCAGGTATTTCAAATATCTTATCAAAATCTCTAGGTTCAAACACACCAGTTAAACATGGTTCGTGCTACAATCGAAGGATTAACAAGATTACAAACAGTTGAACACGTAGCAGCTTTACGTGGTAAATCTGTAGAAGAATTATTAGGATAAGAGGAGGGAAAAAGAACATGACATTAAAAGTAACCCTAACTCGTAGTACAATTGGTCGTCCAAAGAATCAAAGAAAAAGTTGTAGAAGCTCTTGGTCTTAAAAATGCACCAAACAGTTGAACACAAAGATAACGCTGCGATTCGTGGTATGATTAATAAAGTTTCACACTTAGTGACTGTAGAAGAAAAATAATTATTAATACAAGGAGGTGCTAGTCTAAATGAAATTACATGAATTACAACCAGTTGAAGGTTCTCGTAAAGAGCGTAACAGAGTAGGTCGTGGGATTGGATCAGGAAACGGTAAAACAAGTGGACGTGGTCAAAAAGGACAAAAAGCACGTAGTGGTGGTGGAGTTCGCCCAGGATTTGAAGGTGGACAAAACCCATTATTCAGACGTATTCCAAAACGTGGATTTAACAACGTTAACAGAAAAGAATATGCAGTTGTAAATCTTACAGACTTAAACAAATTTGAAGATGGTACTGTAGTATCACCTGCTCTATTAGTAGAAACTAAAGTTATCAAAAAAGAACTTTCAGGTGTTAAAGTATTAGCTAACGGTAAATTAGAGAAAAAATTAACTGTACAAGCTCATAAATTCTCATCTTCAGCAAAAGAAGCTATTGAAGCAGCTGGAGGAGTTTGCGAGGTGCTATAATAAATGTTTAGTGCAACGCTGAATTTATTTAGAGTAAAAGAAACTCGTAACAAAATATTATTTACCTTATTTGGTATATTTTTATTCCGTGTCGGTTCATATTTACCGGTACCGGGAGTAGATGCGGATGTACTAAAAAGTCAAGACGCATCAGGATTTATTCGGAATATTTAACACATTTGCAGGAGGAGCATTACAACAGTTTTCTGTATTTGCTATGGGTATTATGCCATACATTACAGCATCTATCGTAATTCAACTTATGCAAATGGATGTTATTCCTACATTAGCCGAGTGGTCAAAACAAGGTGAAGTAGGTCAGAAGAAAACTCAAAAATTAACAAGAGTATTAGCGATTGTCTTATCATTTATTCAAGCGCTTAATTATGTCTTATGGATTTAATAATGCTTATGGTGGATTAATCAAAGATACATCAGTTGTAGGATTCATTACAGTAGCTATAGTATTAACTGCTGGTACAGCATTATTACTATGGATTGGGGATCAGATATCTCAATATGGTGTTGGTAACGGGTGTATCAATTATCATTTTAGCTGGGTATTATAGCTCGTTTGCCTCAACGGGAATTCTATCAAAGTTTATGAATCTCAAATTAAAGATGCTGAGAATCTTAACATTAGCTATTTTAAAAACTAGTTATAGTTGGATTAGTAATTATCGCAATAGTAGCTGCTGTTGTTTACATGCAAGAAGCTATTCGTAAAATACCTATTCAATACTCTCAAGCAAGAGCTGGGCGTAGAATGTTAGGAGCTCGTTCAACATTCTTACCACTTCAAAGTGTTAACAGTGCCGGAGTTATCCCAGTAATCTTTGCGGTAGCATTCTTTACAATTACCTAGAACTATTGCAATCTTCGCACCTAATAACGAGAAGTTACAAAAAAATAGTTTCATATTTTGATTTCAGTCATGTATCTAGGATTAACGTTATATGTAGTATTAATTATTGCGTTCTGTTACTTCTATGTAATGGTTCAAGTTAACCCAGAGAAAAATGGCAGATAACTTTAAGAAAAACAAGGAAGTTTTGTTCCAGGGGTTAGACCAGGTAAAAAAACTGAACAATACATTACAGGTATTTTTATACAGACTAACGTTTGTAGGTTCAATATTCCTAGCAGCTGTTTCGGTTCTTCCAACAATATTCACCAACCTAGCTAAATTACCAGCTTCTGTACAAATTGGTGGAACAAGTTTAATAATTGTTGTCAGTGTAGCGCTAGAGACAGTTAAACAACTTAATACACAATTAACGGAGAAGAAACTATAGAAGTTTTCATTACTGGACGAAAAAAAGGTGGTAAATAGATATGATGAATATTATATTAATGGGATTACCGGGAGCGGGTAAAGGTACTCAAGCAGAACAAATTAAAGAGAATTATCCAATTCCTCATATTTCTACAGGAGATATGTTTAGAGCTGCTATTAAAAATGAGACACCGCTTGGAAAAGAAGCAAAAAAGTTATATTGATAAAGGACAACTTGTTCCTGACAGTGTAACTATAGGATTAGTTGAAGAAAGATTGAATCAAGAAGATGCAAAAGAAGGCTTTTTACTTGACGGTTTTCCAAGAACAGTAGAACAAGCTGAAGCCCTTGATCAAATTTTAGCGAAAACTAATAGAAAAATCGATAAAGTATTAAATATCGATGTTGATCCAGATATTCTGTTACCTCGTTTAACAGGTAGAAGAATCTGTAAACAATGTGGAAACTACTTATCACTTAATTTTCAACCCAACAAAAGTTGAAGGTGTTTGTGATAAATGATGGTGGTGAACTTTACCAAAGAAGTGATGACAACGAAGAAACAGTTGCTAATCGCTTAGAGGTTAATATTAAACAAACTAAACCATTACTTGACTTTTATAGTCAAAAAGAAGGTGTAGTTGAAAATATTAATGGTGACCAAGACATCAAAGTAGTTTTCCAAGACGTACAAAATATATTAGATAAACTGAAATAATCAGGGAGGAAAAGTATGGCAAAAGATGTCATTGAAGTAGAAGGTTTAGTAGTAGAAAACTTGCCGAATGCAATGTTTAAAGTAGAATTAGAAAATGGTCATATTATTTTAGCTCATGTTTCTGGAAAAATCAGAATGAATTATATAAGAATTTTACCAGGTGATAAAGTTACAGTAGAAATGAGTCCGTATGACCTGACAAAAGGTAGAATAACTTATAGATTCAAGTAAGTTATAAACTCAAGGAGGAAATAACGATGAAAGTAAGACCATCAGTAAAGAAAATCTGTGACAAATGTAAAGTAATTCGTCGTGGTGGTAAAGTATTAGTGATTTGCGAAAACGCAAAACACAAACAAAAACAAGGATAATTAATTAGGAGGTGCAAACTTAATGGCACGTATAGCAGGAGTCGATATTCCACGTGAAAAACGCGTTGTTATATCACTAACTTATGTATATGGTATAGGTTTAAAAACTTCTCAAAAAATCTTAAAAGAAGCTGGTGTTTCTGAAGATGTGAGAGTTAAAGACTTAACAGGTGAACAATTAGATAAAATTCGTGAAGCTGTAGATAACTACAAAACAGAAGGTGATCTTCGTCGTGAAGTTTCATTAAACATTAAACGTCTAATGGAAATCGGATGTTACAGAGGTATCCGTCACCGTCGTGGACTTCCAGTAAGAGGGCAAAATACTAAGAACAACTCTCGTACTCGTAAAGGTCCTAAGAAAACAGTTGCGAACAAGAAAAAATAATTAGGATAGGAGGAGAAACACAACTATGGCTCGTAAACAACAATCACGTAAACGTCGTGTGAAAAAAAATATACAAAATGGTATAGCACACATTCGTTCTACATTCAATAACTCAATAGTAACAATTACAGATGAACATGGTAATGCAGTATCATGGTCAAGTGCAGGAGCGTTAGGATTCAAAGGTTCTAGAAAATCTACTCCATTCGCAGCACAAATGGCAAGTGAAGCAGCAGCTAAACAAGCTATGGAACACGGAATGAAATATGTAGATGTAACAGTTAAAGGTCCAGGAGCAGGACGTGAAGCAGCTATTCGTGCATTACAATCTGCTGGATTAGAAGTTACATCAATCAAAGACGTAACTCCAGTTCCTCACAATGGATGTCGCCCACCTAAACGTCGTCGTGTATAATAATTTGAATACACTAAAATTTAGGAGGTTTAACATAATGTTAGCAATAGAAAAACCAAAAAAATTCAAATCATTGAAGAATCATCAGATAAAAGATTTGGTCGCTTTTGTAGTAGAACCATTAGAACGTGGTTATGGTACTACATTAGGTAATTCATTGAGAAGAATGTTAATCTCATCATTACCAGGAGCAGCAGCAAGAAGTATCGATATTCAAGGAGTTCAACACGAATTTCCAAGCCGTTAAAGGTGTAGTAGAAGATGTTACTGAAATCATTATGAATGTTAAAGAAACATTGCGTTTAAAGTACATTCTGAAGAAGAAAAAAAGTAGTATCTATTAATGTAAAAGGTCCAGCAGTTGTTACTGCAGAAGATATCGCTATCGATTCAGATATCGAAGTTATCAACACAGATCAACATATTGCTACTGTATCAGAAGGTGGACAATTTGAAATGCTTATTTACGTAGGTAAAAGGACGTGGATTTGTACCAGCAGATGGAAACAAAAAAACGTGACTTACCAATTGGCGTAATTCCAATCGATTCAATTTATACACCAGTATCTAAAAGTAAACTATACAGTTGAAAAAAACTAGGGTAGGACAAAGCACTGACTTTGATAAACTTATTTTAGATGTTACAACAAATGGTACAATTACAGCTAACGACGCTTTAGCATTAGCATCAAAAATTCTAATTTCTCATTTAGAATTATTTATGGAAATGTCTGAAGAAGCAAAAGCTGCTGATATATTGGTAGCTAAAGAAGAAGATAACAAAGTTCAAATGTTAGAAATGACAATTGAAGAACTTTAGACTTTATCAGTACGTAGTTATAACTGCTCTAAAAACGTGCAGGAATTAACACAGTTCAAGAATTAGCTAACAAAAAACAGAACAAGAAATGATTAAAGTAAGAAACTTAGGTCGTAAATCATTAGAAGAAGTTAAAATTAAACTTCAAGATTTAGAACTAGGATTTAGAGAAGAATAAAACTAACAAGGAGGCACACTAATGGGTTACAGAAAATTAGGACGTACATCAGCTCACCGTAAAGCGATGTTAAGAAACTTAGTTACAGCTCTACTAGTACACGGTAGAATTGAAACAACTGTTACAAGAGCGAAAGAAGTTCGTTCATTAACAGAAAAAAATGATTACATTAGGTAAAAAAAGGTGATCTAGCAGCAAGACGTAATGCAGCTAAATTTCATTCAACCTGTTGCAGTAGCAACTGAAGAAGGTAAGAGTCAATTAGCTCTTAAAAAATTATTTGAAGAAGTAGCACCTAAATATGCAGACCGTAATGGTGGATACACTCGTATTTTACGTGTTGGACCACGTAAAGGTGACGGTGCAGAAACAGCTATTATAGAATTAGTTTAATAAAAATTTTTCATACAACAATAACATACTACATACACACACAACTAAACAACACATACAACAAAATTTAAACTAATTTTTTTGGCAAAAGAGTGCTTGAAATGCGTAGGATAAAAGGCTACGTCGTCTAGCTCTAATGTATCCTAGCGAGGATGCTAGGATACCCTTTTGTCCCTTTAAAAATTAAATCTAATTATACTTTAAAAGATTACCAGGCAAGGTAGTCTTTTTTATTTTGCACGTTTGGATTTCTAGTGCCAAAGGCACGATGAAATCCTTACGTGCAAAATACGCACAGTTGCTCCAAGCACACAGTGATTGGTAAGCAACCATTGCGAAGTGGCAATGTAGAATTTGAAATTATGAATTAGCATACGTTACGTACAACGTACGCAAAGAAGACTTACTATACAGATAAACAAAGTAAAATTAAAGAACCATATGGTATTGGACCAAATGGTTCTCCTTTTAAAATTTATGCATCAGATCTTGCGAATTTATTTCTCATATTACAGCTTGCTGTAAATAATGCTTTATCAAGTAAATCATCTGTTTGAACTTTAAGTTCTTTAGCAATTTTATCGTTAGCTTTTTCTAGATAATCTTTAGCAGCTTCTTTAGAAACTTTAGTTTCTATAAATTCTTCATCATATTTATTAAGAAGTTCTCTTGATTGTGATTGAACTTTTAATTGATAACGTTCAATATGTGAAGCAGTATCTGCAAAATGAGCATCGCAAAGAGCTGCAATTAAGCGATTAGTCCAGTAAAAGTTTTCAGTTGTTACTTGGTTAGTTGTGTTAGCTAGGTATTCAGGTGTGCGATTAATGTTAGTGTAGAATGGAACAATTGCATTAAACACACAAGAACCAACAGCTAGCCATTGAATAGATTTAAGTTCATCAGGCATATATGGTCTTATTTGAACTAATCCTAAGAAGTTAGTACGATTTATACCGATTGGACGTAAAGTTCCTTTTTTAACAGAATTAATGTTTTTAGAATATGAATCATATTCAGTTCCTTGGTAGTGGTGAGATAATCCATATTTAATATCTTCAACAGTTATTTTTTTCTCTGGTACTCTTGCCCAAGGTAAATTATCAGAGTCTGGACGATAATCAGCATTTATTCCATCGTATGTATTTGATGTAGGATTGAAATAACGTTGAAGTATCCATGCGCGTGGTGTATTATATGTATGGTCGGCATCACTACGGCTACCAAAAGCGTGACGTGGATTAAAGTTTCCATCGATTGATAAGTCTAGATGATATTTATTTATGAATTCTTTTAAATCTTCAGAACACATATATTCTTTTTTCGCTCCAAAAGCATCTTCAAAATCAAATTGATCAATACCAAGTTGGTTTGGCATAATAACATAACTATCATCGGGAACGCGACGTGCCATCCAATGATGTCCACCGATAGTTTCAAACCACCAAATTTCGTTTTCATCTTGGAATGCAATGCCGTTCATTTCGTAAGTACCATACTTTTCTAACAGTTCCCCTAAAAATGTAACACCTTCTCTTGCACTTGCAATATATGGCATAACTATTGTATAAATGTCTTCTTCACCGATACCTCCTACTTGTTCAGGTACATAATCATCGTCTCCTGGTTTACCAATAGCTGCTTTATATTCTACTAATGGATCAGTTCCAAGGACACGTTCATTAGAAGTAATAGTTTCAGTAGTACTCATTGAAACATTATATTCATTAGCACCACATTGTCCCCAAATACCATTATCTAAAAATAGCATTAGGGTACTGCAGTATAACGTACTGGATTATTAGGTAATTCAATTTCTACTTTTGAAATAACAGATTTATATTTACGAGGTTGCTCCTCTGGACTTACGTTTATGAATTTTTTTGATCTAAACACTCCTGATGGTGAGTCCTCAGTACGAGCCACCATAGTTGAACCGTCGTAACTAGCATTTTTTCCTACAAGAATAGTTGTACATCCCATAATAATTCTCCTCCTAATTTGTGAATAACTGATTTTATAAATGACGTGTAAAAAAATGTTTATTCTCGTAAAGTTTTTTTAAAAAAATATAACTTTCATAATATTTCCCCTTTACTTGAAATATTCTCTAATTTTATTGTAGTACTTATAAATATTTTATTCAAGCGATATGAGGGAATATCGTAAAAAAATAATTTTTTTAAAGAAAATAAAGATTTTTATTAAAAGGGAAAAAGAATAATAACGAATTAAAAAAACATTATAAAAATATAAAAAAATTATTGAAGATGAAAAAAATAGAAAAATAAAATAATAAAAAGTGTGTTTTTATTCAAATTTTTATGATATAATAACCATGGTAACGATTTAAGAAAGGTTGGGAGATTAGAAAGTAGTACAGATAATCCTAAAAACGATGTTTATTAAAAACTGTGTAATAATATATAGTTTTTTTATTTTGACTATCTTACTGATCTTAATTGGGAAAAAGTGATGTATGAGAAATTATTAATGAAAACAGCCTTACTTGCGGGAAAAATCCTAATGGAAAACGGCGCTGAAGTTTATAGAACAGAGGATACACTGGAGAGAATTATTAGAAAAGGTGTAGGAGAAGTTAGGACGGATGAATATTATACGCATGTAACTTTAACGGGTATTTTTATTAGAATAGAAGGAATAGGGACAGATTTTAGACGTGTTGCAGATAGAACATATAACTTAACTAAAACAACAGCAGTAAATACTTTATCAAGGGCCTATACATCAGGTCAGATTAGTCTGTTGGATATGTATGATGCACTTAAAAGAGTTCAAGCAGAAAAGAGTCCGATAAAAAATTGGTTTAAAGTTCTTTGTTCAGGAATTCTTAGCGGAAGTATTGTATTAATTTTTGAAGGAAGTTTTTGGGATGTAATTCCTGGGAGTATAGCTGGAGCAGTAGCATTTTATGTCTATGTAAAAGTTATAGGATATTTAAAAGCTCCATTCATTTCAGAATATATAAGCACCTTTGCAGGAGGCATAGCAGGTTATTTAGGATTTGCATTGTTGAATGGCCAGTCTTTAAGATTAGCTATGATAGGGGCTGTAGTGCCACTTGTACCCGGTATTACAATAACGAACTCCATGAGGGATATTATAGCTAAACAATTTATTTCTGGAACAATTCGTTTTATAGAAACATTCTGTGTAGCTTTTGCATTAGGTGCAGGTATTGTAACTGTCTATTATCTAGTCAGATTATTAGGAGGTGTGGTATAATGATTGCAGTTTTAAGTCATGCCTTATTATTACTATATCACTTTGTTTTTAGTTTTATATCTTCCGTTTCATTCGCAATTGTTTGTGATGTACCGAAAAAAACTTTAGTAACAGGTGGTGTAATTGGTGCAATAGGTTGGTGTGGATATTGGGAAATGTGGAGTCATGGTCAAAGTGTATTCATGTCAAGCTTAGTGTGTTCACTACTTCTAGCAAATATAAGCCAAATCTGTGCGATTAAATTTAAAAATCCTTTAACAGTATACTTCGTACCTGGGCTGGTTCCAGTAGTACCTGGGGTTACTATTTATGATGCATTTAGAACATTATTATTAGACGAATACGGAAACTCTGCTAAAATCTTTTTAAACAGCTTTTATGGAGCAGTAGGACTTGCAGTAGGAATAATAATCGCAGATTCAATTTTCAGGGTAGTACTAAACCCATTATTACAGAAAAAAACATAAATAAAAAATTTAGACATAATAATTAATTAAAAAAAATTTATTATTATGTCTTTTTTTATTTGCAATGTATGGTGAAGTGTGATACACTTTAAGCAGAAGATGTATGGTGGAGAGTGGTACACTTAGAAAGGAGGTTACTATGTTTCAAATTGATTCATTATCAGATAAAGCGATTTATAAACAAATAGTAGATCAAATTAAGTCTATGATAAGTAAAAAAACTTATTGCAAGAGGGAGATAAATTACCATCAGTAAGAGAATTTTTCTAAAAATGTTGGGTGTCAATGTTAGTACGATACAAAAAAAGCTTTTTCAACAGCTGGAAAGTGAAAAAAATAATTATAACAATTGTAGGGAAAGGTACTTTTATCACTAATAACTTTGATAGTATTATCCCAAATTATGAATTAATAGATTCTATAATTGAAGAATTGGTTAGGGAAGTAAAAGATAAGGGGAATCTCGGAAGCAGATTTATTAGAAAAAAATTAAGTTAGAATTTCGAAAGGATGATTAATTATGGATAATGAAAAGAAGATTGATGGAAAGTTAAAAAGAATTAATCATGGAATGGAAATTTTTAGGATTATCGATGGAGAAATTGTGTGAAGTGATTTCTGAAAAAGCTAAAGGAGAAAAAAATTATGAAACTTGCGATAAAGAATATTAATAAAAAAATTTTCAATAAAGAAAGTATTAAATAATGTTAGTTTTTACTGTAAATGCTGGAGAAATTGTAGCACTTGTTGGTAGAAATGGAAGTGGGAAAAACAACTTTATTAAAGATTTTATCAGGAATATATAGTCAAGATTCTGGTGAAATAGGAATTGAAGGTATAGATAATAAAAAAATATAAGAAAACAACTGATTTATATACCGGATAGATTTGATTATTTCAAAAAAATTCTAAAAATTAAAAAGGTTTGTGAATTTTACAAATTAGCCTATGAAAAATTTTGATGAACAATATTTTAAAATAGAATTAGAAAAAAATTAAATTATCACAGACTAGCAGATTATCTGAATTATCAAAAAGGACAATTAGCCATTTTTAGTTTGATTTTGGGGATTTCATGTCGAACAAAGTTTATCTTTTTAGATGAACCGTTAGACGGAATAGATGTGATAAATACTAAAAATGATAGTTGACTATATTTTTGGATGCTCAAAGTGATGGGATTGGATTATTAATTAGTAGTCATCAATTAAATACTTTAGAAAAATATAAGTGATAAGGTTGTCTATTTAGATGATGGAATTGGAATAGGTGAAGAAATTAATAAGGATGAGTATAGTAAATATCAATTAGTGTATCAAGAAAAGATACCAGAGGAATTACGTTGTAATCCTAATTTAAGAATTATTAGTAATATTGGAAGAGTTTATGTGGTTATTATGAGGGGAAGTTATGATGCTACTCATGACATTATTCAAGATGAAAAATCTTCTTCAATATGATAAACTACCTATTGTATTAGAGGATATCTTTTTATTAAATAGTAAAGGGGAAGATGAAAATGTGTAAAGATATTTTTAAAAAAATCATTCGTATATACTTAAAAACAATATTCAATAATGTTGATTATACTATTAATTGCTTTTTCGACATTTGCTGCTACAACTACTAATAAGCGATTAAATGAATTAAAAAAATGGAGTTGCAGCTTATGATTTTCAATTAACAACAGGCATAGCTAAGGGAATTGGAAATTAGAAAAAGGCGCATCTAATGATGAATTAAATCAAAAAAACACACGAACTATATAAGTTAAAAGACGAATATCAGAAAAAAATTATAAAGAAAAATTGTCAAAAGAAAAATTAGCTGAGATGAAACATGCTTATGCGGTTGGAGCATATTTACATAATTTTTCCAAGTTCTCCAATATGGACATTTTATACTAACAATGAGGACCTAAATGTTCTTACAGGTGGAGGAAGTGAAAAAAATACAAACAATATTTAACTGAAGAAGAACTGAATAACGTTCCTAAATATAAAGAATGGTCACGAATGCAGCCGGGAAGCAAGGAGTACTTTTGATAAACAAGAGGAATTAGATAAAGTATACCCTCCAGCATTAGATATTAGTAATGTAAAAACATTAACTTTCTTAAAAGAAAATCTCGAAGCTAGTAAAGTTAAGTTGAAAGAAACTATGTTTAGCGAAGGAACTAATATTGGTTATTATATTTTGATAACTTTAATCCCATTGTTAATCTTTGGAGAAGAATATCATACTAATTTTGGTAAATTTGTAGCAAGCTTACCTTATGAAAAAAAGAGAAAGTATATTTTGCCAAAAGTAATTTTATCATTTTTAATTTTAATAGTTACTTATATTCTAACAGGACTAGCTAATATAGCGGTTATAAGTAATAGTTTGTTAGGAGAAATTTATAACGTGCCAGCGGTACTTGAAATAAATAATAAAAATATATACTGGGGAATAGGTTTAGTATTACTAGGAGCTATCTTATCGAGTTTTTTTGTGGAAATATATTGAGTATAGGCGTAATGTATATTCCTACTCTTACACTGATATATTATCCATTGGGAGTATGGGTTGCTATAGGAAGATTGTTCTTTGTAAGTTATCTTCCAGATGGACCGTTTCTTAATAATATACCAAGGATGCCAATATTTTATTATTTTGGCTACACTCCTTGGAAGAATATTATTATTTACTTAGTTATTTTAACAATAATTATGCTGTTAGCAAGTAAGGTTTATAAAAATACATAATGTAGAAAAAGAAGGTGAATTTTTTTCATAATAGAAAGAGTTTCATTAGTGGGATATTTAATATTATTAATGGGAGTATTCACATCCACATTATTAATATTAGTAGACATATTCGGCATTAATCAAATCATTGCTCTAGCACTAACAATATTATTAGTGCCGGTGTTCTTTGGAAACTGGTTCGAACAAAAATAAGAATATAAAATTAAAAAAATAATTAGAAATCATTCTTTATTTTCCGACAATTCTATGGAGTTTTTGTAAAGTTTTTCAAGAGAAAAATACACAATTTTTTTCAAAAAAACAGTTGACACATAAAAAAATTTACTGATATACTTAATAACAAGTTAATGATTCACACATTGATAAGATAAGTAAAAGTGAAAGATGGTAAAGAGAGTCTCGGTTGGTGAAAAGAGATCGTATTGGAAACTTTGAAAATGGTCTTTGAGTGTTAATGGTCGAATAATTAGACCTTTACGGGTGAGCCCGTTATAGCTTCAGGGTATAATATCAATATATATTGATACGTACTTTTTGAGTTGATATTTGTGAGAATATCATAAAGTAAGGTGGTAACACGTAAATTATAGACGTCCTTGCAGAAGCGTAAGCTTCTGTGAGGACTTTTTATTTCTCAAAAATAATCACAAGGATACTTAACTTAAAAAAATAATATAAAAATTTCGGAGGAAAGTAACATGTCAGAATTACTAAATATTTACAAAAACTTTAAAAAAACAAAAAAATGGGTGAACTTAAGCCACAAGATTGATGAAAAATTCACCTAAGTTCCCTGCACTTCCTGCACTAGAAAAAGAAAATGTCTTTACTTTAAAAGATGGATTTTATGTTCAAAAATTCTCAGTAGTAGGTCAATATGGAACACATATTGATGCCCCAATTCACTTCGTAGAAGGTGGACGTTGGTTAGATGAAATTGAACTTAAAGATTTACTATTACCTTTATACGTAATTGATAAAAGTAAAGAAGTAGCAGAAAACAATGACTATGTAATTTCTAAACAAGATATCCTTGATTTTGAAGCTGAGCATGGTGAAATATTACCAGAATCATTCGTAGCATTCAGAAGTGATTGGTCTAAACGTTGGCCTAGCTATGATGAAATTAGAAATTTAGACGAAAATGATGTTCAACACACTCCAGGTTGGGGAAGAGATGCATTAGAATTCTTAATTAAAGAAAGAAAAGTTAAAGCTGTTGGACATGAAACTCTAGATACTGACTCAGGAGTTACAGCAGCTGCAGAAGGACTAATTCAAGAGTACTACTTACTAGAACAAGATATTTATCAAATCGAAGTTTTAGCAAATCTTGATCAAGTACCTGCAACTGGAGCGTTAATTTCAATTGCTTATCCAAACTGGACAGAAGCAACTGGATCACCAGTAAGAGTAGTAGCGATACTACCAGAAGAAGAATAGTACGGTCTTTATAAAAAAAGTTTTAGTTTATGAGAAAAAAATATGTATTAGAAAAAGAAGAAAAAGTTTGAAGAGAAAAAGTTATTAGAAGTTTATAATAAAGTCAAAAATAATAAAGTCAGAAGAATAAAAACAAAAAGAGAAAAATAAATTAGTTAAACAAAAAGGAGAATTAATATTATGTGTCAAGGATGTCAAAAATAAAAGTAGTAAAAAGGAACATACATAATGCTTAAAGGATCTTGTTTATGTAAAGCAGTGACCTACACTCTAGATGAGGAATTATCGGAATTAGTTTTTTGTCACTGCTCAATTTGTCGGAAAGCAACTGCGTCTGCCTATACAGTTAATGCTAAAGTTAGCAGTAAGAAGCTAGTATTGCATGGAAAAAGAAAAATCTTGTTTCCTATAGTTCTTCTCCGGAAAACAGCGTTATTACTGCCAGAACTGTCATAGTCAAATTTTCACTGTTCAAGAAAATATACCAGAAGTCTGTGCTTTGAAATTAGGTACAATAGATGAATGCGATCAGAATTTACAAACTGTTCCTAAACGTCATATTTTTCAGAATCCAGCCTTTTCTTGGTTGCTTGATAAATAAATCTAAGAAGATAGAGAAAATAATTTAGTTAAATAAAAGGAGAAAAAAATATTATGTGTCAAGGATGTCAAAATAAAGTAGTAAAAAAATGTAGCGTATAGAGTGGATCATGTAGGATCATTTCTAAGACCAAAGGAGTTAGTTAAAGCTCGTGAGAAATTCTCAAAAGGAGAATTATCACAAGAAGAATTAACTAAAAGTAGAAGATAAAAACAATTACAGAATTAGTTGAAAAACAAATTGCAAATGGATTAAAAAGGAGTAACTGACGGGGAGTTTCGTCGTGCATACTGGCATCTAGATTTCTTCTGGGGACTTAACGGTGTAGAACATGTTCAAGGGGAAAAAGGATATCCATTTAAAGGAATTGAAACTAAACCAGATACAGCAAAAGTATCAGGGAAAATCAGTGGAGAAAATCATCCATTCGTAGCTCACTACAAATTTTTAAGAGATTTAGTAGCTGATAAAGAAGGTGTAACTGTAAAATTAACAATTCCATCACCATCACAATTATACTTTGAGTTAATTCGTACAGAAGATCACATCAAAGGATACGAAAAATTCTATCCAACATTCGAAGAATTAAAAGATGCTATTGTAGCAGCTTATAAACAAGTTATCGCAGATCTTTACAGTGAAGGATTACGTGTATTACAATTTGACGATTGTACTTGGGGAGCATTAGCTGATGATGGATTTGCGAACCGTTTCCGTGACGAGCGTCCTCTAGAAGAAGTTCGTAGAGAATATGCAGCACGTTGCCTAGCTCTTAACAATGAAGTAATTGAAGGTAAGCCTGAGGACTTAGCGATTAATACGCACGTTTGTCGTGGTAACTTCGCTTCTAAATGGATTTCTCAAGGAGGATACCAAAACGTTGAAGACGAGTTACTTGCTGGAGAAAACGTAGATGCGTACTACTTAGAATACGATACAGATCGTGCAGGAGATTTCAAACCACTAGCAAAAGTTGGAAAAGATAAAAAAGTTGTTTTAGGATTAATTACATCTAAATTTGCAGATTTAGAAGATAAAGAAGAAGTAATCGCAAGAATTAAAGAAGCTAGCGAATATGTACCATTAGAAAATATTTACTTAAGTACTCAATGTGGCTTCGCTTCTACTGAAGAAGGAAATGTGATTACAGAAGAGGATCAATGGAAAAAAATTGGTCTAATCAAAGAAATAGTAGAAGAAGTTTGGGGATAGGAAAAATTAATAATACTTTTAGTATTATTTCAAGTATGCTAAATAAATAGAATTATATAATTAAAGTAAATGATAAAAAGTAAGCACATAAATTGACTTTTTATTGATAATACAGTAAACTAAACTAGCATTGATTTCATTCGTTCAATGTATAAGTAATATCTGGTTTTATATTTCATATTATAAAAATATAATCTATTTAATCAATACATGAGTAGCAAAAGTAAGTCTCTCGCTGCCAAATAGGCAAATGTATCTAACCATTATTAAATAGGGGTAACCAAAATATTTCATAGTTTGAAAAATAGGACTTAAAATCAAGGAGGAAAAAAGAATGAAAAAGAACAAATTGTTTATAGGAGCACTAGCGTTAGTAATGAGTGTTGTAACAGCATGTAGTTCAAAAACGCAAAACACAATTACCACTTCTCAAGATAAAGATACTTTCACGTATGCTATTAATGATGATCCATCATCAACTAACCCAATCAAGGTAAGTGATCGTTGGGGATTAACAATGACTAATATTATTTACTCACCATTAATCAAAGTTAATGGGGATGGTTCAAAAGAATATGCCTTAGCAGAATCTACTGAACTTGCAAAAGATGGTCTTAGCTTAAAAGTTAACTTAAGAAAAGACGTAAAATGGTCTGATGGACAAAAATTCACAGCTGATGATGTAGTCTTCACTTATCAAACAAAAGCTAAAAAAGAAAATGGAAACTTTAAAAACTTATGGATTGGTGACAAACCTATAACTATTGAGAAAATAGATGACAACACAGTAGTATTTAAGTTCCCAGAACCAAGTGCGGCTGCGGCAAATAACATTGCGAATGAAACTTACATTATTCCAAAACACGTTTATGGAAATGTATCTGACTTCTCGGTTAAAGAATTAAAAGAAACACCAGTAGGAACTGGACCATACAAACTAGTAGAAAACAAACGTGGAGAATACATTAAATTTGAAGCGAATGAAAATTATTACAATGGTAAGCCAAAAGTTAAAAATGTAGTACTACGTATTATTAAGAGTGCTGATACTACAAAAGTAGCATTACAAAAAGGTGAGGTAGATGCAGCATATGTATTACCTGCAGCTATTAAAGACTTAGATTCTAAAAACATCGATACTTATCCTTACAGTGAAAACCGTATCGGATACTTAGGACTAAACACAAACACAGATGAATTAAAAGATGTTAAAGTTAGACAAGCTATTTTATACGCATTAAACAAAGAAGACATGAATAAAGCGGCTTACTTAGATAGCAAATACTACCAAAACCCTTATTCATTCTTACCACCGAAAAATCCATTCCATACTGATGATGTAGAGAAATATACTCAAAATGTTGAAAAAGCAAAATCACTATTAAAAGAAGCTGGAGTTTCTAACTTGAAACTTAATTTAGGATATGCAAGTAACGATGCTGCAAATACTATCCAAGCAACATTCATTCAACAACAATTACAAGCAGTAGGAATTAATGTTGAGCTTCGTGGTGGAGATGAAACAGCTATCTTTACAGAGTTAAGAAAAGCTGGATCTAAAGCATATAACCTATTCTTAGGTGGATATATCATGGGTAACGATCCTGATTTATACTCTAAGCTATTTGGATCAAATGGTACTTCAAATTACTTCCAATACAGAAGTGAAAAAGTTGATGGATTATTCAAACAAGGTGCAGCTGAATTAGATGAAACTAAACGTAAAGAAGTGTACAAAAACCTTCAACAAGAAATTGCTAACCAAGCATACCTATACCCAATCGTAGATAACCAAAAAATCTTAGCGGTTAACAAACGTGTTGGAAATGTTAACGATGCTAAGTTAGTACCAATCTACACATTTGATGATTTATCAAAAATTACTATTAAATAGTAATAGTAGTGGAAAATAAAATATAGTGTGAGGGGGAGTACGATAAAATCCTATTTATAATAAGATTTTATAGTATCTCCCTCGCTTTATTAGTTTTATGGGGAATGTTCATTTATAATTTATATCGAAAAAGATTTGTGATAAATTATAAATGAATTTTATAAAAAAATATAGTAGTTAAAAATTTAAAGGAGATTGTATGATTCGATATATTTTTGAAACGTATATTACAAGCAGTACCATTACTTTTTAGTAATATCGTTTATAGTATTTACTTTAATACATTTAGCACCATATGATGCTATCGATGCACAGATAACGTCAAATATGTCACAAGAAGAAATTAATATTCTTCGTGAGCAAAGTGGACTTAATAAACCATTCTTAATTCAGTATGTGGATTGGTTAGGACAAATATTGAGTGGGAATTTCGGGCACTCATTAGTAACTCACAATAGTGTAGGAGAGGAAATTCCTAGCGAAAATACCCAATACAATATCATTAGTGTTACCTGCATATGTAACCGCATTAGTAATTGCAATAGTACTAGGATTATTAGCGGCTGCAAATAAAGGTAAATGGCAAGATAAACTTATCGATGCTGTAGCTTCACTTGGAATAGCTACTCCATCATTTTGGATAGCGATGATATTCATCTATGTTTTAGGATATCAATTAAACTTATTCCCAATAATAGGTATGCACACAATTGGTAAAGAGGATGATTTTGGTGATTTCTTATCACACTTTATTATGCCTTATCTAACATTAACAATTGTATTCTTCGCAGAACTTACACGTTATGTAAGATCTTCAGCTTTAAGTCAAACAAATGAAGAGTATGTAGTTGTTCAACAAGCTTTTCAAGCGACAAAAACTCAAATTTTCACAAGGCACATTATAAAAACGTGCTAATACCCGTAATTACTCAAGTGGGTATGTCACTGCCAATGTTAGTAACTGGAGCGATTATTACAGAAACAGTATTTAGTTGGCCAGGAATCGGACCATATATCACACAAGCAACTAGAGCGTTAGATTACCCTATAATAATGGCGGTAATGTTACTGTCAGCTACATTAGTAATAGTAGGTAATTTAATTTCAGATATACTTTACTCAATAGTAGATCCTAGAATTAGAAGAGGAGGTAAGTAAGATGAAAAAGATTTATTAAAATAGCTAAAAGTTCAAAAATCTATATTTTTTTCACTTATTTTTTTATTGCGATATTAGTGTTTGTATCATTAATAGCACCTTTACTTCCTATAGATCCAGCGGCTACTGATGTAGAGAATCTATCTCAATCACCGAGTTTACAACATTTATTCGGAACGGATGAGGTAGGTCGTGATTACTTCATTCGTGTAATCTATGGAGGACGTATTTCTCTTATAGTAGGATTACTAGCGATGGTGACTGCCGTAACAATCGGGACGATAGTAGGACTTATCGCAGGTTATATTGGTGGAGTTGTTGATACTTTACTTATGCGTTTAGTTGATGTATTATCATCTATTCCATGGTTAGTATTAGTAATTGTACTTAGTGTATTTTTAAAACCAGGAATTGGTTCAATAATTATAGTAATAGGATGTTTTTCTTGGATGCGTCTTGCTAGATTAGTTCGCGCTGAAACTCTATCGGCAAAAGAATATGACTATGTAGTATATAGTAGATTTAGCGGTGTAAAAACTATCTCTATCTTAAAGAAACATATTATTCCAGCTATAATACCAACTTTAGTAGTAGCGGCGAGTGCCTCAATAGCTAACGCAATAATGACAGAAGCGGCGCTTAGTTTCTTAGGTCTTGGTATTCAACAGCCTATGACTTCTTGGGGAACATTGCTACAAAATGCACAACAAAGTCTACAACGTGCACCTCATATGGCTATCATCCCTGGATTATTTGTAATGTTAACAATTTATTCATTCAATAATATTGGTAACTTACTTACAAAATATATTCAAAAGGAGGGAGAATAGTATGACAAACATAGTAGAATTAAAAAATCTAATGGTTAATTATAAACCAAATAAAGAAGTAGATAAACAGTTAATACACGGTATCGATATTAATTTTAGAAAAGGTCATATTACTGGTGTTGTTGGTGAATCAGGTAGTGGAAAAAGTATTCTGATGCGTAGCATAATGTCTATTCTTCCTAACAATATTTTTGATAAAAATGATAAGTTTATCTTTGATGGAAAGGAAGTCAAGAAGGGTGAAAAGTTACCAATCTCTATGATTTTTCCAAAAATCCTATGACTTCACTTGATCCAGTTAGAACGATTGGTTTTCACTTAATAGAAGTAATAGAAAGATTCCAAAAATAAGTCTAAAGAAGAAGCAAAAAAATTAGCAATAGAGCAACTTGAAAAAGTAGGAATTGTTAATGCCCCTCTTAGAATGGAGCAATATCCCCATGAATTATCAGGTGGTATGCGTCAAAGAATATTAATAGCTATGGCATTACTTGCTAATCCTAAGTTATTGGTAGCAGATGAACCAACAACAGCTCTAGACGTTACGGTTCAAGCACAGATTTTATCTCTTATTAAAAAAATTACAAAAAGAAACAGAACTTAGTGTTGCACTAGTTAGCCATGACTTCGGTGTAATAGCTGGAATGTGTGACTATGTATATATTATGTATAGAGGTAGAGTTGTCGAAAAAGGAAATGTTGAAGAAATCTTCAGCAATGCACAACACCCATATACAAAACAACTTCTTGCAGCGGCAAGATTAGAAAATACTAATAATGAACTTCTGACTGTTGATTATAAGGAAGACGACAAACACTATGCTTGGCAAAAACTTAGCGATACTCATGAGTATCTGAAAGAGGTGGAGTAATGAGTAAAGAGTATTTAAAACTAAAAAATGTACGAAAAGTTTATAAGTCTAAAGGAATGGACAAAGAAGTCAAAGAAACTATAGCTGTTAATGATATTAGTTTAGATATTTATAAAGCTGAGACGCTAGCTGTAGTAGGTGAATCTGGAAGTGGAAAGACTACCCTAGGTAAGGGGATATTAAATATTGATCCATTCATATCAGGTGATGTTTTTGTAGAAGGTAATGAAAAATCTTTAACAAAAATGTCGAAAAAAGAACTTGCAGAAGTATATAGCAAGATGCAAATTATATTCCAAGACCCTTATTCATCATTAAATCCGCGAATGAGTGCTTTAGATATAGTTATGGAAGCTTTACACAAAGAGGATAAAGAAACAGCGAAGAAAAAAGCGTTAGAAATTTTAGAGTTTGTTGGGATTTCTAATGAGGATGCGTTAAAATTATCAAATGCTTTTAGTGGAGGGCAACGTCAACGTATTGGTATTGCTCGTGCAGTTGTAACAAGACCAGATTTCATTTTATGCGATGAACCAACTTCTGCTTTAGATGCTTCAACACAAGCACAGGTAATTAATTTATTAAAAAGATTTACAAGAAAAAATTTCTCTAACATATTTATTCATCTCACATAATTTAGGTGTAGTAGAGTATATCGCAGATAGAATAGCTGTAATGTATAGAGGTAATCTAGTAGAATTAGGAACAACAGCACAGATTATGAAAAATCCACAGCACGTTTATACAAAACGTCTGCTAAGTTCTATGCCGATAATTGATCCGATTAGAGCTAGAAAGATGTTCGAAGAATTTGAAGTTAGTACAGAAGAAATAGTGATAACTGGTCGTGAAAAAAATTCGAAGAAGTTGAAGAAGGACACTTTGTATTAAAATAAAGATTTAAATACCAATCTCAAAGATTAGAAAATCTAGTTCTTGAGATTGGTATTTTCTCAAATTATTTAAAAGAGATTTTGACAGTAGGCAAACTTTGGAGTAAAATAATAATATTATTACATAATATGGAAAAGAGGAGCTATTATGGCTAAGAAAAAAGAAATTAAAACAAATGCTATGCGATTTTTAGATGAAAATGGTGTAGAATATAATCATTTTGAATTTGATGCAGAAAGTGATGCTGCGAAGACTGGTGTAGGAGTAGCTGATATTATCGGGCGCGACCACAATCAAGTATTTAAAAACAATTATGACTACAGATGGAAAAGGTAACTATGTTGTAGGAGTACTTATGAGTGAAGATAGCATAAACTTTAAGAAACTTGCTAAGGCAGCAGGAGTGAAAAGTTTATCAATGTTACCACTTAAAGATCTGACAAAAATTACAGGATATGTAAAAGGGGGATGTTCACCATTTGCAATGAAAAAACTATTCCCGACTTTTGTAGATGAGAAATGTCGTGAAGTTGAAACGATTATTGTTTCTGCAGGTAAAGTAGGTCACCAAGTAGAAGTAAAACCAGAGGTACTAGAGCAACTTATCGGTGCTCAAGTAGTAGACTTCAAAGCTGAATAAAATAGAGAAAAACGACTTTAGATAATATAAATTCACATGGAATTTTGAATAGATTTATATAGAAAGTCGTTTTTTTATATAAACTAACACGAAAGGGTTTGCAATTATAATGATAGAGGAGTATAATATCAATAAAAATAAGTAGATAGGGAGGTGAATACTTATGAAAAAAAGTTTTAAAAATAGGAGCAATGAGTTTATTATTAGTATTAATTCCAGTGAGCTTAGGAGTTGGGACAGTCTATTCTTCATCAGGTGGAAATACTGACGTAAATGAAGAAACTACAGCATCTAAAACAAAAATAATGCAGTTGGGGTAGATGAAAGTACAGTTCAGAATGCTTCTGAGAATACTGCAGAGAAGATTTCTAAAAAGTATTCATTATGATTATCCCGTAGGTTCAGCGTATCCAACGAGTGTAAATTATAGTCAATTTTATGATGGAAAAGGTTGGGCTTCTGGTACATTATACTTTAGTGATATATATCCAATAGGGAATAATCAAGTACGTGTTTGGTATCGTGGAGAATTAAACTAAATATAATAAATTCATTAATTAAGAGTGCCTTAGAGTATGTATATACTCTAAGGTATTTGTGTTTTTAATATAAAACAATATATATTCAGTAAAATTTAAATATTAAAAAAATTTATAAATTATTGTTAAAAAAGACAACAAATCACTCTAAAAAATTTCTGAAAACGTATGAAGTAACAATATTTATCTTAATTGAAAAAGTATTGTAACATAATTGAAATAGTTTAGATATTCTACTGAAACTTTGTTTTGTTATACTAATAAGAGTAAGGAGGCGTAGTATGTTATTTGATACGCATGCGCATCTAAATGATGATGCTTATTTAGAAGACTTAGAAGAAACTATTGCTCGTGCAAAAGAAGCGGGCGTGAAATTAATAAACATAGTTGGTTTCGATGATAAAAGTATAGAAAAAGCACTGGAAATCACAGCTAAGTATGACTTTTTGTATTTAACAGTTGGTTGGCACCCAGTAGAAGCAATAGATTTCACAGAAGAAAAATATGAAATGATAAAGAATATTGCTTTAACAAATGATAAGGTAGTAGCAATCGGAGAGATTGGTCTAGATTATCATTGGGATAAAAGTCCAAAAGATGTTCAAAAAGAAGTATTTAAAAGACAAATTCAACTAGCTAAAGAAGTAAATAAACCAATAGTAATTCACACACGTGATGCTATGGCAGATACAATACAAATACTTCAAGAAGAAAAAGCTAGTGAAATCGGTGGAATAATGCATAGCTTTTCTGGCTCAGTAGAAAGTATGAATATTATGCTAAAAGAAAACTTCTACATTTCATTAGGTGGTCCAGTAACATTTAAAAATGCAAAGACACCTAAAGAAGTAGCAAAAGCTTGTCCATTAGATAAGTTGTTAATTGAAACGGATTGTCCGTATTTAACACCAACACCATATAGAGGAAAAAGAAATGAACCTGCATATGTGCATTATGTAGCACAAGAAATTGCAGATCTTAAAGAAATGTCGTATGAACAACTAACAAAACAAACATTTAATAATGCATGTACGTTGTTCGGATTAGAAGATAAAAAGGAGATTGATTAACAGAATGAAATTAGGTAGAATTATTGCAGCAGCAGCAACATCAGGATTATTATTATCAGGAGCTTTTGTAGTAGCGGAAGAATATACAGGGCACAATGTTTTCGCTGTAAGTTTAGACAACGGAGGCAAAGTTGAGATAAAAGCTAAAAAAGGAACAGTAAGAGAAGTTCTTATTGCTAATAATATTCCTTTTGGAGCAGATGATAGAGTAGAACCAGGACTAGATACAAAAAGTAAACGGTGGGGAAAACTATTAACATCTATAAAGCTCATGAAATAACAATCGTTGATGGTGGTACAACTACAGTAAGAAAAAAACTACTTACAAAAAAAGTTGGAGATATCTTAAAAGAATTAAACATTACTCTTGGAGAAAAACGATAGAGTAACACCAGATTTAAACAAAGAAGTGGCAACGGTTGATACTATTAAAATCGTAAGAGACGGAAAAAGCTACAGAAGTTAAAAAAGAAGAAATTAAATTTGAAACAAAAAGAAGAAAAAGATGATTCTAAATATGTAGATGAAAAAAAGTTACTAAAGTTGAAGGTAAAAAAACGGAGAAAAAGAAGTAACTTATAATGTTGTAAGAGAAAACGGAAAAGAAATCTCTAGAGAAGTTGTTTCAGAAAAAGTACTTACAGAAGCAACAGCTAAAGTAGTTGTAGTAGGAACTAAACAACGTCCAGCAGAACAAAAAGCTTCTAGTCAAGCAACATCTTCAAGCCAATCATACTCAGCTCAATCATATTCATCAGCTGGTGGTTCAGTAAGATTATCAAATGGTAATACTGCAGGAGCAGAAGGAACGGCAGCAGCTCAAGAGATGGCTCGTCGTACAGGAGTTTCAGCTTCAACTTGGGAGCACATTATTGCGCGTGAATCAAATGGACAAGTAAATGCTAGAAACGCTTCAGGAGCTAGTGGATTATTCCAAACTATGCCAGGATGGGGATCTACAGCAACAGTTCAAGACCAAATCAATGCAGCTACTCGTGCATACAAAGCGCAAGGTTTAGCAGCTTGGGGAATGAGATAATATAAACAAAAAGGCGATCACTTGATCGTCTTTTTTTAAAAAATTATAAAGAAAAAAATCTAAGTTATAATATTATGTAATTGCACATAATTTTACAACTTAGATTTTTAATTTTATATTTTCTTTTTAATCAATTTAAATGTTGTAAAAGATATTACTGAACAAATCACGATTGCAATTGCACTAGAGTGGAAGATATTACCAATTCCTACTAGTGGTGAAACGACACCACCTAAGAAGAATGGTACAAATCCAAAGAAAGCTGAGGCACTTCCAGCCCGCTCACGTTCTAAACTCATAGCGATAGCAGAACCAGCAGGTAATATGAAACCTAGCCCCAGTAGAAGAAGGAAAAATCCAGCTTCAATGAATAGGAAAGGTAACGTTAGTGTTAAAACGATTGCTAGATATATACTAACTGCTAGCATAAGTGATAATCCAAGTTTGATACTATTTTTTTCTTTAAAGTTACCAGCGCTTTTACTACCTAAAACTATGGCAAAACCATTAAGACCAAAACACAAACTGTACATCAATGGAGTTAAATTATAGTGTGTTTGTAAGATAAATGGAGATGCAGCTATATATGCAAACATTGCAGCTAAGGCGAATCCTTGGATAATAACTAGGGCGAAGAACAGTTTATTTTTTGCGACTAGGATGATTGAGTAGTAAGTTTTAGTTATTGGAAGATTCAATCGTTTACTAGACTCTAGTGATTCATGGAATTTAAAACTTACAACTAATAAGATAATACCTATTACAGCAAGAGTTACGAAAATTCCTCTCCAGTCTGTAAGTTGAAGTAATAGACTCCCTAATATAGGAGAAAGTATAGGTGCTAATCCATTAACTGCCATAAGTAACGCAAAGAATGCCGCTAGTTCATGTCCATGATATAAATCAGTAGAAATAGCACGAGAAATAACTACAGCACCTGCAGAAGAAACACCTTGGATAAATCTCAATGTTATCATTGCGTAAACATTCGGAAAGATAATAATAGCGAGTGTACTTATTAAATATATAACTAAGCTTATTATTAATGGATTTTTACGTCCGTATTTATCACTGATAGGTCCAATAAGCAATTGCCCTAATGCAAGACCAACCATACTACCTGTTAGAGTAAGTTGAATTGTTGAGGTACTAGCATTGAAGAATGATGTCATAGTAGGCAATGCTGGTAAATATAAGTCTGTAACAAATGGTCCAAAAGCTGATAAAGTTCCTAGAAATAGAACTAAAAAAATAATTTTGAATTTCTTTTTAATGTCATATAGACTCCTTTCAATTTTTTTAGAAATATGCTACGTATTATAGCATAAAAAAATTTTTTTCGTAAGTTTTTTTTAGTTTAATAAGTTAATTTTTTTGTGCTAATTTAGGTGATTTTTGGTTTATAATAAAAAAATACTATTATTTTATATATAATAGTTCTTTAAAAATGAATAATGATAAATCCTTTAAATTTAAAAATTTAAAAAGTCATTTTTCATCTAATATATTGGATTTATAGAGCGAATCAATGTAGTTTTAATAATAATTGCAGTAGTTATGGGGATTTTAGGGGTATTACTATTCATCATAGCTAATCCACTAGAAAAAAATTATGGCTCTTGATAAAAATTGGAAAAAGAAGATGAAGAAGAGCTAGAAGTACAACAAGCTTAATAAATAAGAAGACTGACTTAAATAATCGAAAGTGATTAATTTAAGTCAGTTTATTTTATATCAAAAATCTATAGAATCAATATTTATAATAAGTTTATTATTTATAAAACCAAATTAATGAAAAATACATAAATAGCATAAGTAAAAAAATAATAAAGAAGAAAGAATAGTAATTTTATTATTTTTTTAAAAAAATATGAAATTCAATAAAATTATTATTAAGTAGACAACAACAGAAATTAACAAGCGTTGTTTATTTTTTTGCCCAATTATTGTATTTTTTTCCAATAATTCAGCTTTTTTTAGCTTCGTTATTCACAAAAATTCCTCCTAAGTTTTATATATAAAAATTATAACAAATAAAAAGAGTAAGCTGCAATTAAATAACTAAAAGTGTAAAAAAAGTGAATAATATTTGCATATATTCCCTATTTATGTTGATTGAATACAAATAAATATGGTATAATTAAGTTGCCATATTATACACAAAAATTGGAGGCAATATGTCTTATACAAGAGATTATATATTTGAAAAAAATTATAGAAAAACTACCTACTTTAAAAAAATTCATGAAAGACGAGAAAAAAGATAATAGTGTTTTTTTATTTTTAGAGTATGAAAAGTCGTCGTGCAAAAAAATAGATATAGATAGTTTTGTCAGAAAGCTAGGAGATAAGAAAAACTAGTAAAGGGGATAAAAAAATAGAAGAGTTTGTCTACTATATAGTAGAAAAATTTCAGTGCGCAAACAAGTGTTTCTTTAGATAATATTAACGAAGAACAATTGTTGAAAAAAATATTTATCCCGTAGTCAGAGCTAGCAGTTTTAACAAAGATAATGAGAAAAGATCTTGTTAGTTTTGAACATACAAATGAAACTAAAATTTATTTAGCATATGATTTTAAAGATGGCTATAAATTGCTAGATAGTAGTTTTTTTAGATAAATTCTCAAAAAAATAAGCAAGAAGTTTTTAGAAGTTGCTAAAAAACAATTTAGAAAAAAATTACCACTTAAGTATAATGTGGATGAAGTTGCAGGAATAGATTTTATTTCCTAAATGCGAAAGATGGTTATGATGGGGCTAGAATATCTGATAAGAATGTATTAGATTATTTCTATAAGAAAAATAGGTGATTCATTTTATGTCGGCTTGCCACATCAAGATACGTTAATTATCGCAGATGTAAATAATAAACAGGGATTAGAAATTTTGCAAAAAAATGATGGTTCATTTTTTTACGGAAGGTCTTGTGCCAATAACAACAATTACATTTAAATATGATGGAAAAAGAACTAGAGAGTTATTTTATTTTTTTGTAGAATAACTCTAAAAATTAAAAATTAAGTATAGGAGAGAGAGTCATGTTATTTTTTTACAATAAGAAAATGTTAGGAGAAACATTATTAATTACTATTCAAAAGTAAAGAAGAGGTAACATACGAGGAGAAAAAAATATCACTCTAATTAAAGATGAAAATGGTGCTTTAGTTGGGTTAAATATTTTTTTAATGTTGAAAAACTTGAAATTAGATGGAGAAGGAAGTATTGATTTAACAGAAGAACAAAAAAAGAAATTCTTCAAAAAAACGTTTAGAAAAAAATGGAATCAAAATTGATTTAGAGGGAAACAATGATGATTTCTTCGTAGTTGGAGAAGTTTTTAAGTTGTGAAAAACACCCAGATGCTGATAAGCTAAAAGTAACGGAAGTAAAAGTTAGTGAAGATGAGACATTACAAATTGTCTGTGGAGCTCCTAATGTAGAAGCAGGTCAAAAAGTCGTTGTAGCATTAAGTGGTGCGATGATGCCAAGTGGTTTATTAATTAAAAAAATCAAAAATTACGTGGTGTAGAATCAAACGGAATGCTATGTTCAAAACGTGAATTAGGATTACCACAAGAAGAAGCACGAGGAATTTTAGTATTAGGGGCCGATACTAAAGTAGGAACTCGAGTGAAAGATTTGAATCTTAAATAAAATCTAACTTAGGAGGTGTAAAAGTATGGTTAATTGGAAAAAAGTGGTTTTTAGAAGAAGATGAAGATGAGATATTCGAAGAAGAAGTTTCTAGAAAAGAAAAGAAAGATGATTCATTAGCAGGTAAAGAAAGAAAAAACTACAGATAAGAGAAAAGAAAGAGTCTATTATGAAGATGAAGAAGATTTTGAGATAGACTTTAGTTCTAAAAAAATCTAAGAGAACATTTGAAGAAGATGAGTTTGAATTAGATTTTGGAAACAGAAGAAAAAGAGAAAAACTCAAGAGAAATTTGAAGACTATGAAGAAGTAAACTTGGAAGACTTTGAAATAGATGAGTTTGAAGATGGAGATTATGAAGAAGACTTCGAACAAGAAAGAAAAATCTAAAAAAAGGAACTGGATTATTCGCTAAATTCAAGAATTTATTTAAACAAAACGATGAAGAAATAGATGATGATTTCCTAGATGAAGAGGTTCTTGAAGAAGATAAAGACGATGAGGCTGAAGATTATAAAACATATCTAGAACGCCAAAAACGTGAGCAAAAAGAAAAAGCTAAACTAGCTGAAAAAGAACGATCAAGAGTAGTAAAAGAAGAAAACTTTGAAGATTATGAAGAAGAGGAAGAATACGAAGAAGATAAAAAAGTAGGATTCTTCTCAAGACTTAAAAGATAAATTGTTTAACGTAAGTGAAGATGAGATTGATCAAGAAGAGTTAGAAGCGGTATTAGATGATTATGAGAAAGAAGAATACGAAGAGGAAACACCAGTTAAGAAAAAACCTCAAGTATCTGTTGAAAGATTTGATTCTGAACCTGAAGAAGAACTTGAAATTGAGTTTGTAGATGAGGATAAAGAAGAAGCTAAATTTGAAGAAATTGATATTACAAAATATGAAGAAAAAGAAGAGAAAGCTTCAGCTGGAACAGTTGCCGACTTAGGGGATGTACTGAAGAAACTTGGTGTTACAAATTCTGAAATAACTGATGTTGATATCTTTGATGAGAAGCCAACAAGAAGAAAACACCCAACGCTTGCAGCTGTTCGTACTAAGAGATTAAAACAAGATCATAAGATTGATGAACTTGGAGATAGTGTAGTATTAGGGAAGGATAGTAGTGAATTAAAACAAGAAGTAGCCACTTCATTCAAAGATCAAGCCCAAGAGGAAACTCAAGTTCAAGAAGAAAGAGTTACTAAAAATAAAGAAGCTCGCAAAGAATTCGAAGAAAACTTTAATTCTTTAGAGAGAAGAAGCGATAAAATCGAAAAAGATAATCCACTATACGTTAAGAAAAAAACGAAAAAAATTAGATGGTATTTTTGATGAAATTCGTGAAAAAGAAAGTAAAACTCATGAGAAAGAAGCTCCAGCACTTGAAGTAAGAGAACTTGATGCGGAAGGAAGCCGTCGTGAAAAATTAAAATACACTTCTGTACACGATGTCCTAGAAGGTAGTGAAGATTTATTCGAAGATGATATTGATAGAGTAAGCAAAAAAACTTGTTGGTGAAAGATTCGAAGAAAGCCAAGAATCTAGCGAAGAAGTTGAAAAACTTTAGAAAAAGGTTTATATGAAGGTAAGAAATCTGAAAAATACTCAAGAAAGAACAGCCTTAGATGAGCTTATTAAAACTGAGAATATTGATGTTTCTCCAAGAAAAGAAGAAACTCTTCCTGAAATAGAAGAACTTAATGAAAAATTTAGCTGACCTTAAGAAAGAAAAAAACAAGAAGAAACTTATGTTGATTTAGTTCAAGAAGTGGCTAAAATAGAAGACATTGAAGTTGAAGATTACGAAGAAATTAAAGAAGTTAAAAAAGATAGACTTTCTGGTTACAGTGATTATCATTTAGATGAAGAAGAAATCGAAGAATTAGAAGAGCAAAACTATCTAGAAGAATCTGCAGACTCAGTAAATATCGATAGTCTATTAAGAGAAGTATCTCCTAATAATAAGATTATTAAAAAAACTAATGATGTAGATAAATTCACAGACGAAAAAAAGTTGTTCCTAAAGAAGTAGTTGAAAAGAGAGTAGAAGACGCTAAAAGCTCACGAAGAAAGTGAAGTTGTTGAAGAAGTTGAACGTGGAATAGATTATACTGAAAAAAACTATATACTAATGATGTTTCTGAGTACTTTGACAAAGGTAATGGAACTAAGTTAGGCGAATATAAAAACTGTAGATTATGGATATAGACCAGTAAGTAAAGAAAAAAATTGAAAAATAATCAAAAAAATACTTGATGCAATTTTTTTGAAAAATATTCTTCATCAGGAATCTCTACATCGACTAAATCAGTAACGAATCAAATGATGAGTTCAAATACTATCACTCCTAAATCACGAAGTGTAGGTAAGTTTAAACCATCTCCAGTATATTCTTCTGTATATGGTTCAGCAACACGTAATACAGCTGAAAATTCAAATAAACCAGTTGGTATATCAACTACAGGATTATCTATAAATAATCAAGTGAGTAAAACTATACCTGAAGTAAAAAAATGAACCAAAAATTAGTCGAAAAATAGTAGAAGCTAAAGCTGCTACAGAAATAAGTAATGCTAATATCTATAAAGAAATTGCCTCACAAGAAGAGACAGTTTGGAATATAGGTTCAGCAAAAACGAGTACCCTAAAAAAATAAGGTTAAAAAAATAAAAAAATAACTAGATAATTAGTAACAAAGAGGATGGCTAAAAAGCCATCCTCTTTGTTTAGATATTTCATTGGAAGAAAAAAATTTAGCTATAGAGCGAATTTTTAATATTGAAATGAAATATAAGAAAATAAACAAGGGAGTGACTTGAAAAATCGTGATTTCGGAGAAATCGATTTTGTCGAATCACTCCCTTGTTATTAATTTACAATCTATTACATATTGACCAGGGGCTTATTGTATTTACGATAGTTTCGAATAGAATTATTCCAACTACGTTCAACATAAGTCGAGAACGAATTTTTTTCTGTTTTTTTGGTGCATCGTAGACTTTTATTAAGTGATCGCTCATTTTAGCAAGAGGGCTATTCGCAAGGCTAGTGACTGATAAAATAGTTGCTCCGTTTTGCTTCGCAGCTAAGACGCAATCATTAATTACGTCTGTATTTCCCCCTAGAGAAAAATACTAGAATTACATCATCTTTTGTACAGATATCAGGAATTCTTTTTAATAGAATAATGTTCAAAATAATCATTGGCCCAAAGATTTATAAGTTTAAGCTTTCTATTGAAATCACTCATAACCATATAACTAGAACCACTACCTAAGCAAAAAAATACGACGTGCATTAATTATTTTTATCAGCAAAAAAATATCAAAAATCATCTTGATTAAGAATAGACATAGTACGTGAAAATTCGACGCTAAGTTGTTCTTTTTAAGTTGTTAAAGGTAGATGAGGTTTCCTTATTATTTTTTTAGCTAACTCTTTGCTTATTTTCAAATCATATTTTAAGTCAATAAATGTGTTATATCCCAATTTTTTTACAAGCCCGAATTACAGTAGAAGAAGAAACAAGGATTTCTTGTTTAATTTCTTTTTAGAGTAGTATGCTCAATATTATCTTGTTTCATTAGATAATCAATAGCTTGTTGTTCCGAAATTGATAGTTTATCATAGTTCTCTTTCAAATTCTCAAAAAAACATAAAAAAATTCCCCTATAGTAAAATTTACTAAAGATTTTCATTTGATTACTCAGCATAAAGTATCATATCACAAAATATAGAAAAATAAAAAGTTATATTGTTAAGGTTTTCTAGAGTTCAGTAAAAATTTTTACTGAAATAGTAATAAATTACAAAACAAGAAACTTTTTAGGCGAAATCGAAAAAAATCGTTTTTCAAATCTGTTATAATGTACCTATAAAAAAATAACAAAGGAGAAAAGGTAATGGCAAAGAAAAAAATAAATTCGTTTCTGCTTTTTGAGCAATTCGGACGTTCGTTCTTATTACCAGTATCTGTACTTCCGGGTGCAGGTATTATTAAAGGGATCGGGACAGCCTTCAGTAATTCAAACACACTAAAAAAATGTTCCCAGCATTAAAAAAATGACATTATTCAATTTATTATGAAATTCCTAATCGTATTAGGAGATACAGCATTCAACAACTTACCAATTATTTTTGCAGTTGGGGTAGCTGTAGGTTTAGCAAAACGTGAAAAAGGTTCTGCTGCACTTTCTGGTTTACTAGGATTTATAGTATTACACTACGTACTTAATTTCCTATTAGTACAAAGTCACAAATTAGTAGATACTAGTAAATTATCAAGTAACGAAGCAAAATTAGCATTATCAAATGCCATGCAGACAAAAGTACTTGGTATTCAAACAATGGACCTTAGTGTATTCGGGGGTATTATTGTAGGTATAGTTGTATACTTCGTTCATAAGTGGGCTGTTAAAGTTCAATTACCAACAGTTATTGGATTCTTCAGTGGACCACGTTTCGTACCTATCGCAACTATCGTAATCATGTCAGCAGTTGCAACTGGACTATTCTTCGTATGGCCTCCAGTACAAAAAGGTATCAGTGTATTATCAATCTTCATCCTTAAATCAGGACCTATTGGAACGTTCCTGTATGGTTTAGTAGAAAGAGCATTATTACCATTCGGTCTTCACCACGGTTTAAACTGGCCAGTTCGTACAACAGAACTAGGTGGAGCTTGGAAATTGGTGGACAACGTGTAGTTGGTACAATCAACGCTTACTTAGCTTCATTAGCTGATCCAAACGTACAACATGTAGATCCAAGTATTACAAGATTCAACGGTGGTAAATTCGTTTACTTCATGTTTGGTCTTTCTGGTGCAGCTTATGCAATGTACAAAACTGCTGATGAGAAAAAACGTAAAGTTGTAGGATCATTATTATTCGCAGCTGCTGGTACTTCATTCTTAACTGGTATTACAGAACCAATCGAATTTACATTCTTATTCGTAGCTCCAATTCTTTATGTAGTACACGCATTCTTAGCTGGTTCAGCATTATTCGTAATGCATATGTTAGGAGCAGGGGTTGCTACTCCAACTGGACACGGATTTATTAACTGGGTAATCTACGGAGTACTTCAAGGTCCTAAAACAGCTTGGTGGTTAGTACCAATCGTAGGTGTAGTTTACTTCTTCATCTACTATATCGTATTCAGATTTATGATTGTTAAATTCGATCTTAAAACTCCTGGTCGTGAAGATGGAGATGATGTTAAATTATCTAATAAATGAAGCTCGTGCTAAACTTGGTGTAGAAATCGCTACAATCGGTAAAGAAGAAGCACCAAAATCAGTAGACATAGCTGTTGGTGATGATGAAGTAATGGAAACAGTACAAAAAACACCAGAAGGAATTAGAAAACAAGCGATTGAATTAGTTAAAGCACACGGTGGACCAGATAATATCGAAGCTGTAGATGCTTGTATAACTCGTTTAAGAATTAATGTAAAAGATAAAAACTTAGTAGATCAAGAACGTATTACAACGAAACTTGGAGCTATGGGATTTGCAGAAAGTGATATGCAAATGCAATCAATTTACGGATCTCATGCTAATGTATTAAAAATGGAAATCCAAGAAATGCTTGGTGTGGAGGAATAATTTCATGAAGAATTTGTTTGTTACAGACTTAGACGGTACATATGTTAAGAATTCAGTGTTCGTAGAACAAGAAGATTTAAAAAGCGTATCATGATGCGAAAAAATACGGGGATTTCTCAGTTGCGACTGGGCGTTCTGTTGAAGAAATCAAATATATTGCAGAAGGCAATGATATGGATGTTACACACATGATAGGGTTTAACGGAGCGGTCGTAACAAGACAAGATGAAGTTCTTTTTGAAAAAAATATTCCTACTAAAGATTTAACTGGAATATTCGAATATCTAAAGGAAAGCAAATTAATATTTGATGCTTTAGATGGAAAAACAACGTATCGGTAATTTTGATCATGAGAAGAAAGATAGATTGTGGAACATGGAACTAATTTGTGTTGAGAATCCTTTTGAAATACTAAAAAGGAAAAAAACAATCTATAAAAATAAATGTTAGACCAACAAAAAGACCAATTAGATTATCATTACGATATAATGAAAGAAAAAAATTTCCAGAAGTAGAGATTTATAAATCAGGTTCAACACGTATGGAAATCACAGCAAAAAAATATTTCTAAAGCTAGTGGTATAGAAGCTATCAGGTCAGGGGTATGATAGAGTAATAGCTTTAGGAGACTCAGGGAATGACGTGGATATGTTTAAAGTAGCAGATATTTCATACTGTATGAACCGCGCGCCACAAGAAGTGAAAAACCAAGCTACACATGTAGTAGAAGATTTTGCAGCGGCGATAAAAACATTTTATAGAAAAACTATGAATAGTAAAAAAAGAACCGGCAGTGATGCTGGTTCTTTTTTTATGTAAGATTTGTCTATTATTTGTTATGTATTTTTTTGATTTTATAAAAGATAGAAATACCTATTAGTAATATTAGAGAAAGTAGAAAATTAAAAAGTAACGATATATTGAACAGAATATATGTTTAAAAAAATAACTAGAAGATACTAAGACGAGTATTGCTGATATCCTTGAGAGACTCGATTTCATTGAAGTTAACGAGCTAATATTTTTGGTTGTTACTTTATTTGCAAAAACTATTAGTTAATATATATTCAATAACTGTGAAAACCAAGACACTATATGTATAAAGGAGTAGTACCACATAAATATTGGACACATGTAAAAAAATAATGGTGGTACGATAGAAAAATATTAGTAGGAATTTTAGGTGATTTTGTCTATTATTAAAAATTTAGAATCGGAACAGAATAGGCTAATATTGCTAATATTTGAAATAATATATATAGAATATATAGTTTGTTACTATTCCAACCTTTTTCTAAGAACAATGCTTGCCATAATTGAAAGTGAGTTTGGAAAAAAACACTTGATTTACTATACTTAGAATAAAAAAAGTAAGTTTAATTCTCTAGATTTTTTTAAGTTCATATATACTAACTTTTTATCTGTTGTTTAAGAGAAGAGTTACCCTTAAGTATTGGTGTACTGTATTCTTCAAAAAAAGATAGAGATTATTAATATGGATAAGAAACAAAGAACAATCGATAGAAAAATAAAAATTTCAAACCATAATTAAAGTATAAATATGATCCTAATAGACTACCAACAATCACCGCTACTAAGGAAAAATTGGTTAGATAATTTTATAAACCTATTGATGTGTAACTTAGAATTATTTTCTTTTTTTATATCATTAATAATTGTTGCTTCTATTGTACCGCTATTAATCGACTCAGATACCCCATATAAGAACCATATAAAAAACAAATAAGATAATAATTATGACTGTAATAAATTAAAAGACACATTATCAATAACATGATGTTTGATAGAATATATAGTTGTTTACGAGAATATAAGTCAGCCCACAATCCACTCGGGATTTCAAATAATAATATAGCTAAACTATACATAGCTTGAACAACTGCTATATTAGCAATAGTTAATCCTTTTTCGAATAATATTAAAGTTAAAAATAGAGTGAGGTAATGCTCTTGTTAGTGAAATCAGTATAATTGAAATATAATACACTAAAAATATTTTTTTCTTTAATAAATTATTCATTATGATTCACCTTTGAACAATATTTACAATCTTTATCAATAGTATTTGTGATTTCTAATTTTTTTCGAAATTTCTATTTGAAATACCTAATCTTTTTATTTGGAATAGGGTATTCTACTAACAAATATTTACAGTAGTTTGTAAACAATATATTATTTATCATAAGTGATTACCTCGTTTTTATATTTTTAAAACAATATTAGCATTAGATAAAGAAAAAGTCAACAAAAAAATATTAAAATAAGCATAAAAATATAAAACTTAAGTATTATCTTATGAGGTATAATATGCTTAAAAGTTTATTTTTGAAAAGAAAGATTGTATAATATGAGAGTTTGTGTTATTATATTTTTAATGGAAATATAATAGTACATACTTGGGAGTTATAATGAAAAACTAAATTAGCTAATTTAATTAAAAACAAAAACGTAAAGAGTTAAAGTTGTCACAGAAGATGTTGGCAGAAGGAATATGCACGCAAACTATTATTAGTAGAATAGAGAAAGGAGAAATAACTCCATCAGTTGATATTTTTTTTAAAAATTATAAAAAAAGCTTTGTATACCAATGGAAGACGTAGCAAATCTATTTTCTTTAGATATGACGAATGTAAAAGATTTGTCATTTGATTTCTATGAGTTAGAAGAAATTTTTAGTAAAAAGAGACTATAAAAACCTTATCAGTTTTGGTGAAGTCTATAAATTTAGAATCATTAAATAAAGAAGAGGTGCTACATGTAGAGTGGTTGAAATCTATTTTACTGTATCAAGTAGAACGCAAACTAGATGTTGCTATAAAAAAAGTTGGAGTCTCTTAGTGAAAAAAAGTTGAAATAGGTTCTCTTTTATTTTGTAAAAATCTGTAATACTTTGGGGAATTTATATTCAGAAAGAGAAGATTTTTTTTAAGTTCTAAGAAATATTATGAGTTGGTATTACCTTATCTTGATATTATTAAAGGAACAAGTTTTGAACAACTGTTTTATTATTCAATATCAAGGATTTATGGAATGATGAAACAGTTAGACGAGGCTACTAAGTGGAATGCGCTTGCTATCTCAAAAATCTCTTAATACTAAATCATTTTATATGTTAGGGTGACAACTATTTTTTTACAATCAAAATTATTCGAAGAGCAGAAATTAATAGACAGTGCCATAGATTCATGTAATAAGGCTATAACTATTTTTTTATGTTGGAAAGTAATGAATATATGAGGGGAATGGCGCTGTCATATTTATCAAAGTTGAAGGAGAAAGAAAATGAAGAAATTCTATAAATTTTTTTATTAATATTTACTATATTTTTTTATCGTTTTTTTGGAGGAGGTTGGCCTCCTATCATTTGGTAATAATAGACTTTTAGATTAAACGTATGTGATATTCTATAAGTGAAGGAATACTTAGTAATCTATTTTAAATGTTATAAATCTTAGTAAAAGATATACCGCAAAGTTTTTAAAAAAAGTATGTTTATAGTAAATAAAATCCAGAGCTAACTTTTAAGGGCTCTTTGTCAAATTCAGGGGCATGGAGAAAAAAATAGGAAATGAAATCTAGGCAGCATTTTGCTGCTTAGATTTTTCTTACTTTCACTAAGTTTAACATTATTTTTTTATATTCAGAAACAAATAATCTAGACATAATTAAAAATACGTAATCTGAAATTACTAAAGCTAGAATATCCATAAGATACTCTCTTTAGCAGTTTTATTTTATTATTAAATCCTTCTAATGGGCCATTAGAATACTCATATTTAACAGCGTTAAGCATAAACTCTTTGTACTTTTTTTCATAGTATTTATAACTTTAGCAACGCCTTTAGATAAGCCTTTAGTATCCATATCTATATACTTCTCTAATTCTACAGAGTCTTTAGTTTTGATAGCTTCTCTAATCTCATGTACTCTCTCATAGCTAGCTGTAAATTCAGCATCTATAGCTAATATATAATCTAATACTTCTTTTTCTAGTTACAAAACGTTTAAAAGCTTTTTAGAATAGAATGTTTTTTTGTTGAATTTACTTTTATCTCTATCTTCTAATATTACTTTCCAGAAGTTCTTTAGAATAGTGTAAGTAGAGCCTTTTTTTATTTTTTTATATTGATTCATTAGTTTTACTCTAGCTTTGTTTAATTCTCTATTAATATTTTTGAACCATATGGAATCTATCTATTATTACTTCAGCATTAGGAAACCTCTCTCTAATTATATTCATATAAGGAGGGTAAATATCTATACAGATCGTTTTAACTTTCTTTTCTTACTTTTCTTGGATATCTCATAAAGTATTGTTTTTAATATATGTTGTGTTCTTCCATCTACTATATCTATAAAAATCGTGTATTTTAGCACCTAAGAATACGAAGCTTATTCCATTTTTTTACTATTTTTTTAGTTGATTTTATTTCATCAAAACATAGATGATCTGGTAAATTTTAATGAGTCTTAATTTCTAATACTTCTCTACATGATACTACTGTAGATACTGATACATTACTTAATTCAGCTATATCTTTAAAAAGATAATGTTTTAGCTAGATTCTTCATAATATAAAAATATAAGATTTTTTTAGATATACTGCAGTGCTTTTTACAAATGATGTTTCAACACAAAAACTTAGAATTACACTCTCTACATTTAAAAGCGTTGTTTTTTTAATCTTAGATATGTAGGACATTCTGACATCTTTAATAAAGCTACTTTTAATGAATCTCCAAATCCATTTTTTTCACTATATTATTTCCTTCTTTCTTACAGCCACAGTTTGTACAACACTTTGGTTCATATGATAAAGTTCCATAGAATATGAATGTATCTTGACCATCTACATTGATTAGTCAAGTTTATCCTCCATAGTTATATTTTTGGTCTTTTTATTAATAGTAAATTTGTGATAAAATTATTCATGACAAATATCCTTTCTTAGTTAATTATTTTTTTGTACACCTTAATTATATTGGATATTTGTCTTTTTGTATATAGAAAATTAAAAATCCGGGGCTGGAATTTTTTTCCATGCCCCGGATTTAGTATACAACCCTTTTAAGTTACCTTCTGGATTTTTTTAATATTTCTAGTATTTCTCCAATATTTCACCCTTACCGCTGAGATAAGATAAAGTGAACCTGTAATTAGAAGAGTTTCATCATCTTTTAGATTTGGAATAATATTGTTTAAAAGCAACTTCATAATTCTCATATTTAGCAACATGAGTATCACCAAAACTTTGAACTAGGTTATCAAGATTTGATTCTTTAATCTCGATTGGAACTTTTTGTCGCTGAGAATTTAGCAGAAATAGTTTTTTTAATTTTTTTCAATCATATCTTTATAGTCTTTTGTCTTCAAGAATACCAAGTAGAATTTTTCAATTTAGGGAATTTTTGCTTATCTAGGTAGGCTACTAAACTATCTATTCCATCATTATTATGTGCCCCGTCTAGAAGGATATTTTCACGAATCCATTCTAAACGACCTACCCAAACTGATTTACTTAGAGCTTCTTTTTATAACACTATCTTCTATATCAATAATACCACGTTTTTTTCAGATTAGCTAATGCTTCTAAAGCTAAAGATGCGTTAAAAAGCTTGGTGAACACCGACCATTTTTTTGTAGAATAATCTATACCTTTATATGAAAATTCATTGCCTTTAGCTTTGACCTTATTCACAACAATATCTTTTTCATTTAAAAATACTTAAGTTAGCATTTTTTTCTTTACATATGTCTTTTTATTACATTTACTACACCTTCACAAGCAGGGTAAATTAGAACATTATCATTTTCTTGGATAATTCCACCTTTTTTTCATAAGCAATTTTTTTTCAAGAGTATCTCCAAGAATAGCGGTGTGATCTAGACCGATTTTTTTGTAATGATAGATAATACTTTTTCTTTAAAAAAATATTTGTTCCATCATATCTTCCACCAAGACCAACTTCCATAATTACGAAGTCTGTTTTTTTGCTCTCTAAAGTATAACAGAGCTACACCAGTGATAATTTCAAAGAATGATAGTTTATCACTTGGATCTGGATTATTTTGGTCATAAGTTTCTTGAACTAGTTTGAATAAACGATAAGCTTCCTTATATGAAATAAAATCATCGTTAACACGAATTCTATCGTTAAAACTTAGCATACCAGGACTTGTGTATAATCCAACTCTATACTTAGTTTTTAAGACATCTTTTAAATAAGAACAAGTAGATCCCTTACCATTAGTACCGGCAACATGAATTACTTTAAGATCTTTTTCAGGATGATCGAAAAGTTCAAGAATATGTTCCATTCTGTGAAGCCCAAGTTTCATCCCAGTACGTTCTATTTTATATGATGAAGTAATAAGAAGTTCTTCGCAAGTACATTCAATTGCATAGTTCACAATTTCATCTTTATCTAAAGTTAGAAGTTTTTTTCAGCAAGTTGTTCTATAGTTAACTGACTGAAAAAGCTCTAATAAGTTATTTTTATCTTCTAAATTATTTTCTTTTAAATATTTCTCAAATTTTATTTTTGCAATTCAAATTCATAATAAACACCAACATTTCTAATAATATACACTTAATTTTATAATGATAAAGATGAATTGTAAAGGATATAATTTTGGTGAATTTACAGGAGAGGGTTTGAATTAAAAACAAAAAAATTAACTGTAATTAATTCTTATAAATTAGTTATTGTTATATTGATTTTTAAATTTTATACAGTATTATTGAAATTAAATATGAAAAATTAACAACTTTAATTACATTTTAATTATAGTCTAAAGTTCATGTAAGGTAAGTGAGATATAATATAAACATAACAATACTTAATATTATTTTTTTTCATAATATAAATGGCTCATCGAAAGATGGGCCTTTCTCCATTTTAGAAAAATAATTTTTCAAAAACTTTTTCAATTTTAGTTTCATTTTAATTATAGTCTAAAGTTCATATAAGATAAGTGAGATATAATATAAATATAACAAAAACTTAATAATATTTTTCATAATATATGGCTCATCGAAAGATGAGCCTTTCTCCATTTTATGGGTAATTTTTTTGATTTTGAGTTTGAAATATTTAGATAATAGATATTTTTTTCATCGGTTAGTCGTAATTCTATCAAGTCCAAAGGATGAAGATAGAATGTACGAATAACACATGCTACAGAAACTAGAATTTTTTTAGGACGAAAGGACGAGAAAAATTCTTAGTTTCGAATCAGTATAATATAAATGGCTCATCGAAAGATGGGACTTTCTCCATGTTGGTTGTATGGAGTAATAGACATACTATTAAAGGTTTCAAAATTTATAGGTTTCCGACTTGACATGAAGCTAATTTTGTAATACTATGAAATTGTATCAAGAGCCTTATTAGTTAAGGAGAGATACTTGAAGAAGAGAAAGCCTTATTAGTTAAGGATACCAAAAGGCATATCTATTTGATATGCCTCAGATTGTTGACAAAACGACCAAAATATCAATGAACGTATTGATGTTTTGGTCGTTTTTCAAAAAAAATAAGCCTTATGGCTAAAGAATCAGCAGTATTAAGAGATGATTATACCTCTCTTAGTGCTATTGTTTTCATATTTTGAACGCAACAAGACAACCAAGCGTACGACTGTACTTTGGCTTTACCTCTATATTGTGCATATCTATATCCGTGATTTTGTTTTGAATCTGCAAAGCTACGTTCTACTGTTTCTTTTCTTCTCTTATACAATAGTTTTCCTTCTTTTGATATACGTCTTAATCTAGTTTCATCATAATAATCCGCATTTATATGACGTCTTATTATTTTCTTCTCGTTTTTTTATCATCACTTTTATATTGTTTATATCCATTTCTATCTATATTTCTGTATCTAAATATTTCTCCTGTTCGTTTATCCACATATATATCTTTTTTTCATGTAAGTATTTAAAAATATTTGTTATCTTTTGATCTTGAGAATCTTCTATATCCTATTACTGAAAAATATATTTTTTTTATCTAACTGTTTTTAGTATGTCTAGAGAATAATATCCGCTATCTAACGCAACTTTACCGTGGATTAATCCAAAGTTTTTTTCTATCTGATTTAATCTATCTATATACGGACCACTATCATGAACGTTACCCGGAGTTATATGGCAGTCTATAATAATATTATTCTTCCCGTCTACTGTTCTATGGTCTAAATACATAAAACCTTCTTCTTTATAATCTCTGTGATAATAACCACTATCTGGATCAGTAGTGTTAATTCGTTGTCTTTTTAGTTCTTCTTTTTCTTCATACTTAAAAAGGCTTTTTTTCCTATTTTTTTCTCTCTTCATTTATTTCTTTTTCTAAGTCTAATTTTCTTTCTTTTACTTTTGTGGTAATTTCAATTTTGTATTTCTTTTTGTTTGCGTTAGCTTTAATGTGCGTTGAATCAGTAAAAAAACTCTGTTCCACCTACTAATTTTTTTTATCAATAGCTTGATTCACTATATTTATAAATATTTGTTCAAATATATCAGTTCCTTGGAATCGTCGAATATAGTTTTGTGAAAAATGTAGAATAATGTGGAACTGGTTTAGAAAAATGGTATCCCTAAAAACCATCTAAATGCAGCATCTGTTTCTATTCTTTTTATTGTTTCTCTCATAGATTTTATTCCATAGAAATCTTTTTAAAAAAACACTAATTTGAATAATACTACAGGGTCTAAAACAATTTCTTCCTGATGTATGGCTATAGTATTCTTCTGTTAAATCATAAATAAATTTAAAAATCAATCGCTTTGGCTACTTTTTCTTAAAAAAAGTGATTTGTAGGAACTAATTCTGATAACGTCATTAATATTATTTCATCTTTGATATTTTCTTTTTTTATTAAACATACTAAAAACCCCCTCTATATACTTATATTATAACATTTTTTTAGCACTTTTTTTCATTAAAACAGGCTGCTGACTCATGCAGTTTCTGCATTTGTCAACAGCCTGAGGCATATCTATTTGATATGCCTAATTTTTTTGATAAGAGGTAGTATTGTGATGTTTGATGTTTTTGGAGTATATCTTATTGATTTCAAACAAAAATATTGGTGGGGAAATTTCTGGGAAGCACTATGCTGTTGTTATGAGTAAGATGTCAAAGAAAGATGATACACTTATTGTAGCGCCTATAACAAGTAAGAAAAAAAGGCATGAAATATAGGGGTGGAATAACTATAGATTGTACAAAAATATCAAAAAAATCCGACATATGAGAAGGCATTTATAAAAAAATTAGAAAAAAATAAGAGAAATTCATAAAAGTAGATTTTTTTAGGAAGAAAGATTTATGATTTAGAAGAATCAGATGTTATAAAAATTAAAAAGATACTTTTTAGAAGTTATTTTGATTTATAAATTTAAGAATAATAATCAGTTCGTTTTTTTAATTAGTTTAAACTAAAGAGAGTAGCTCAAAAAAATTATTTGAGTTACTCTTAATTTTATACTATATCTATTTATTATATTTATTTTTTTAATCTAAGAGAATCTTTTTCTCCATCAATAAGGTTATTATTTTCGATATCTTTAATTCCTATCAGTAGTAATTTAGCCTCTAATCGTTCTTTATTTGTCTGGAATTGTAACTTTTTGGAATATAATTAGATGTTTTTTTAAAAAAATTTTTATTTGTAATAAAAATTTATGTTGTGTTTTCGCATATTATCACCTTACTATAAAAAAATATACCATTATTTTTTTAGTATTATCAATATAAGAGATATATTTGAGAAATAAATTTTTAGGATAAAGTATTTTTTTCAGAAAAATCATCTATTTTTTTCAACTTTAATTTCATTTTAATTATAGTATAAAGTTCATGTAAGGTAAGTGGGATATAATATAAACATACCAAAAACTTAATAATATTTTTTTCATAATATAAATGGCTCATCGAAAGATGGGCCTTTCTCCATTTTAGGGGCTTATTTTTCAAAAATTTTTTTCAATTTTAGTTTCATTTTAATTATAGTCTAAAAGTTCATGTAAGGTAAGTGGGATATAATATAAACATAACAAAAACTTAATAATATTTTTTTCATAATATATGGCTCATCGAAGATGGGCCTTTTCTCCATTTTAGGGGGATTTTTTTCATTTCAAATTTAAAGTATTTAGATAATAGATATTTTTTTCATCGGTTAGTCGTAATTCTATCAAGTCCAAAGGAAGCAGATAGAATGTACGAATAACACATACTACAGAAACTAGAATTTTTTTAGGACGAAAGGACGAAAAAAATTCTTAGTTTCGAATCAGTATAATATATGGGACTGGTTATTTTATCACTCCCATTCTGTATTTTTTTTGATTATTTTCAATTTTTTTCAATTTTAGTTTCATTTTTAATTATAGTCTAAAGTTCACGTAAGGTAAGTGGGATATAATATAAACATAACAAAAACTTAATAATATTTTTTTCATAATATATGGCTCATCGAAAGATGAGCCTTTCTCCATTTTATAGGTAATTTTTGATTTTTGAGTTTGAAATATTTAGATAATAGATATTTTTTTCATCGGTTAGTCGTAATTCTATCAAGTCCAAAGGAAGCAGATAGAATGTACGAATAACATGCTACAGAAACTAGAATTTTTAGGACGGAAGGACGAGAAAAATTCTTAGTTTCGAATCAGTATAATATATGGCTCATCGAAAGATGAGCCTTTCTCCATTTTCAGAATAGTTTTCAGGTTTTTTTCTTGAAACTTTATTTCAAAGTGCTATAATATTATTTATGAAAAAAACATCAGTTAATTTATTAGAAGGTCCGATTTTACGGGCGATGATTGCTTTTTGCGATACCGATTATGATAGCAAATATTTTTTTCAGCAACTCTATAATACGGTAGATATTATGATTGTTGGTAGATTCCTTGGAGAAGAGTCCCTTGCTGCTGTTGGAGCTACTGCTGCGATATTTGAACTTGTAGTTGGTTTTGCATTAGGTATAGGAAATGGAATGGGTATAGTTATTGCCCGTTATTATGGTGCAGGAAACTATGAAAAGTTAAAGAGTGCTGTGGCTGCTACATTTGTTATAGGTGGAGTTTTGAGCATTATAATTGCCGTACTAGGTAATTTTACTTTATATCCCTTGCTGGAATTGCTTGGAACGCCTAGTAATATTATTGCTCAGTCTTATGAGTATATTTATCTTATAGTAGTATTTGTAGGTGTTACTCTTGCGTATAATTTATGTGCGGGATTACTTCGAGCAGTAGGAGATAGTAAGGCTGCATTATATTTTTTAATTTTTGCAGCAATTATTAACACTGTATTAGATATATATTTCATTGCATATTTACATATGGGTGTGCGCTCGGCTGGGGTAGCAACTATTATTTCACAAGGGGTGTCTGCAGTATTATGTTTTATTTATATTCGTAAAAAAACTCCGTTTTTAATTCCGTCTAAAAAAACATTTTTAAATGGAATAAAAAAACTTTATGCTGATTTATTGGGGCAAGGTATTTCTATGGGACTTATGTTTTCAGTTGTTTCTATAGGAACAGTGATTTTACAAACATCGATTAATGCCTTAGGTTCAACGATTATCAGTGCTCAGACAAGTGCTAGAAGAATAATGATACTTGCACTTCTTCCAATAATAGCTATGAACGCAACTGTAACAACCTTCACATCGCAGAATTTTTGGTGCAAGACAATATAGACGTATTGTTGAAGGGCTTCGACAAGCGATGACTATTGCGATTACTTGGTCAATTTTTATTAGTATTGTATTATTTTTTTGCTAGTCCATATCTAAATGAACTTGTCACAGGAAGCAATGATAAAGAATTAATTTATCAAGCTTCATTGTATTTAAAAATAAGTTCTGTATTTTATCCTGCATTAAGTATACTAGTAATACTAAGAAATGCTTTGCAAGGTTTAGGTCAAAAAGATGATGCCACTTCTTTCTAGTATTATAGAAATGCTTGGAAAAAAATATTCTTTGTAATATTTATAATACCAAGTACAGGCTATTTAGGTGTAATACTCGTAGAACCTATTTTTATGGTGTATAATGGCTGTTCAGCTATATTATGCATTTAGAAAAGAACCAGTTATTCGTTCGTTGAAGAAACAGAGTGAGTAGAAAGTTGGGAAGGCACTCCCAATCAACAAAATTAAGAAGTAATTCTAAAATCAAGATTTTAGGGTTGCTTCTTTTTTTTACTCATGATTAGAAAAAAATATTATCTTAGAAGTGAAAAAAAGATATACTCAAATTAGTGCAGACAATTATTGCAAGCACTAAGGATGAAGGGGAAAAAGCAGGTGAGGATTTTTGGGTCAAAGCCGAAAAACTCTACTATACAGCTCTTATTGGATATATCTTCTATGAAGCTCCAAGAGAAGAAAAGAACTTTGCGACACTACTGGATATGATAGATGCTTCAGAAGTCAGGGAAGATGATGAAACATATATGAATCCCATTGATAGACTGTTTGAAGCTTTGGAAAAGAAAGAGCCTACACATTTTGCAGTTAAGCAATATAAAAAGTACAAACTTGCTGCTGGAGTTATAGAATTAAGAAGAACACTTCATTACTATTTGAGTGAAAGATGTTTTGTTTAATTCTTTTTTTATTGTTTGAAAGGAGTGATTTATGATAAAAAGGCTTGGAAAAAAACTAAATGACAGACAAAAAGAAATCCTATTCAAAACTAATGAACTCCATAAAAAATGCAGTCGATAATGATTACAAAGATGGAATCAGCATTGTAGAGGTATGGTTGGAAAAAGGAGTTGTTTGTGCAAGGCTGAAAAATGGAGAATGGTATCACTATACCTATTCCTATACTTGGTATTAAGAATCCCGGCGAAAGCAGGGTATCGTGAGAAACTATGAGAAAATAACCGCCTTGTATGAAAGGTTAAGCCGAGATGATGAACTGCAAGGTGAGGGCAATTCGATTGTCAATCAGAAGAAAACCTTGGAAGAATACGCAAAGAAGAATCATTTGGAGAACATTATTCATTTTACCGATGACGGAATCAGCGGAACACAGTTTGATCGTCCGGGATTTATGGCAATGATGAACGGAGTCAATCAAGGAAATATTGGTTGTATCATTGTAAAAGATATAAGCAGACTTGGCAGAGATTATCTCAAAGTCGATCAATATATGGAGATACTAAGACAAAAGGGCGTAAGACTAATCGCCATCAATGACAATGTAGATAGTTTCTACAGAGAAGATGATTTTACTCCTTTTAGAAATATCATGAATGAATGGTATGCAAGAGATACATCAAGAAAAAAATCCAATCGACTTTTTAGGTCAAAAAGGCGAAAGTGGGAAACATACTGCAAGAACACCGCCTTATGGATATATCAAAGATGAAAGAGATAAAAACAAATGGATAGTAGATGAAAAAGCAGCCGAAGTAGTAAGACGAATATTTAATATGACCATGCAAGGTAATGGTCCGTATCGAATAGCAAAGATATTGGAGAGTGAAAAAGTAGATATACCCGCCTATCATCAACAGAAATTAGGATATGGGCTATATCAAAGCAAAAACTTTGAACCTCCCTATCGTTGGTGCAGCTCAACCATAGCAAGCATTTTAAAGAAACAAGAATACTTGGGGTATACAGTCAATTTCAAGACAAGAAAGCATTTCAAGGACAAGAAAAGTAAATATGTATCGGAAGATAACTGGCTTATTTTTGAAAACACGCATGAACCAATCATAGACCAAGAAACCTTTGACAATGTGCAAAGGATAAGAGGAAATGTAAAAAGGTATCCTGACGGTTGGGGAGAATATCACCCACTCACAGGACTAATGTATTGTGCAGATTGTGGGAGCAAGATGTATGTTCATAGAACAAGTAACTATAAGAATATTCCATATTACACTTGCAGTGCCTATACCAAAACCCCTTGCGACACACTTTTCCCCTCAGCACACAGAATAAAAGCAGAAGCGGTCTTAAACCTTATTAGGGAAACACTAAAAGATATTAAAAAAATACCTTGATGAAGATAATGAAGACTTTTATCCGTTCCATTCAAAAATGAAATGAAAGAAAAGGAAAAAATAGAGATAGAAAAGAAAAAGATAAGATTAACGGAAAGCCAAATCGACTTCAGGAACTTGAACGACTTATGTGCAGAATTTACGAAGATATGATTCTGAATAAAATACCGAATAATCGCTATGGAATCCTTAATAATCAATATGAAACGGAGCAGGTAGCTTTAAGTAAAGAAATTAAGGATTTGGAGCATCAGGTATCAAGATATGAAAAAAAGAAACAGTCAGAGCAAAAGATAGAAATTTACTTTAATTTCATAGGTAATTATGAACTGCCACAGGCGGAGTTAAGCGAAGAGGAAAAACAAAAAAACTTGAGGAAGAAGAAAGAAAAAAATCGAAGAAAGAAAAGACAAGCTACACCAAAAATTACCTGAAACGAAAAAGCAAGCGGAAAAACAGAAAGAGTATGAGGATAAATATAAGGCAAGAAGAGAGTAGAAGAAACGGGAGAAAATAAAGGTTTTGAAAAGAGTTGGGATACCTTTAAGTGAGTATAAAGAGTTAAATACAAAAAGAAGCCCTCAATTAGGCTTCTTTATGTATTTAATCAGAAAGATTATTTTTTTCGCATATTTTTTTATGTCTTTGGGATAAAAATCCCTTATATTTTTTTGAAGCATGTACTAAATTTACTGTGAGAGGAATATCCTACAGCCTCTGCTATATCCTGAATTTTAAGGGTAGAGTTCAGTAGGAGTAATTCCGCCATATTCATTCGCCGTCTTTGAGTATATTCTGTAATTGTACATTGATATTTTTGCTTAAATAATTTTTTTAGTTTTGTGCCGCTCATAGTGGATATTTTTTCCAAAGTATCTTGTGGGATAGATGTTGCATAATGATCGTCTATATAATTGGCGACATTTTTCAAAGCCTCATCATCGGCAATAGATAGTGGATTGCTGTACTTATTTAAAAAAGAGTCTATTGTAATACTTAACCATTCCTTTGCCTTTGACTCAAAAAAGATTTCAGCAGCAGGAGATGCCATCTTGCAATTAAGGATATCTTTTGCGATTCTTTCCAAAGGCTTGTTTATTATAATGCTGGTATTAAAAAATAAATCTTCATAGTTACAGACTTTATTCTTATAAGAGGACAGGCATTGCTCTATCATGGACTGATTGAAATTTATACCGATTCCTAAATAAGGAGAGTTTTTGTGAAGTATAAACCTATAGTCTTTAGAATTTTTTTGTATTTATAGTAAAAAGTGAATTTGAAGAAAGATTTTTGATAAGGATTAAAAACATTCACCGTTTGCTGTAACTAAATAAGATGAATAAAGGGAATAGAAATTATTCAAACCAGAAAAACTTGTATGGATAATTTCTTTTTTTATGAAAACATCATAAATATCAATAGTGAAATTATCGCCCTCGTAAAACCAATATATGCCTTCTGCATTATCCGTGCTAAAAACGGAATTCATGTCCTACAGTGGAGTATTTTGTATTATCGATAGATTCATCTGTAGAAAAAAAGTTTTTAACAAAGTTATAAAAAAATCACTCATATTATACCTCCGTGCTTTTATATTTTTATCCCGAATAGACATTATCCCGAATAGACTTAGTTAGCTATATCTAATTGATTGAAATCCTCATTTATTATATAATAAATAATAGATAAAAAAACAAGAAAAAAACTATGCGTATTGCAAAAGAGTTTGAAAAACAAGCCTCTAAAATCAGTCTAAAAAGGCTATTTATAGGGTTTGCTAATTTTTAAAAAAAGGAGGAGTTGTTCAGTGAAGGATAAGAAGAAATCAATACTGAAAAAGACTAATGGCTTACGGTGGTAAAAAAAGTTTTTTTTACTCTATATTGCTATGGTTATGTCTGCTGTATCAGGTGTCATGGTTTTGATGCCTATGGTATATATTCATAGAATTGTAAATAACTTAATTTTAAATGGGATGGTGAATTTTGATTATGTAAAGGAAAATTCAATTTCTGCAGCAGTTTTTGCCGTTCTGGGGCTATTCATATACCTAATAGGTTTAATTTTATCCCATATTTTTGCATTTGAAGTGGAAGATAACATTATTAAGACTTCCGTAACAAAACTAATAAACAAACCGCTTGGGTATTTCGATGACAAAGAAAGCGGAAGGATAAGAAATGTAATTGTGTCCGGAGCGTCTGAAACCCATTCTTTTATAGCGCATCAACTTCCTGATATGGCGATGACCATTATATCGCCAATCGTCCTGCTTGTATTTTTCTTCGTGTTTAACTGGAAGTTAGGACTTGCCAGTATGATACCGATGATTATCGGTATGACATTGATGTCATCTATGATGACATCCGAAACAAAAAAAATGAAGGATGAGTATTATGCAGGACTTTCCAATTTATCTTCTCAGACAGTGGAATATGTTCGAGGAATTCCTGTTGTTAAAACATTTGCACAAAGTGTTGAGAGCTTTGATAAGTTATATTCGTTAATCATAAAAACAAAAGACAATGTACTTAAGCTTACTATGAGTTATACGAATAAAATGTCGTGGTTTGAAACCGTTTCTACATCGACGGCATTTTTCTTGGTACCTGTGGCATTACTCTTAATAAAATTTAATGGAAACTTATCTAATGTAGTTGCAGATTCTGTTATTTACTTCCTAATAGGACCGGCATTTGCTACTTTTATTATGAGAACAGCGACGATTACGCAATACAGTTATTTTTGCGGAACTTGCTTTTAGATAAAAATTGAAAAATATACTTGAGTTTGATGATTTTGTTTATGGAAATAAAAACAAGTTCTGATGTTGGGATAGAGTTTAAAAAAATGTAAGCTTTTTCTTATGAAGATGAAAATGTATTAGACGATATTTCATTTAAGGTGAATAAAGGAGAACGAGTTGCTTTAGTCGGATCATCAGGCAGTGGTAAAACTACTATAGCAAGGCTTGCTGCACGATTTTACGATATTAAAACAGGTGAAATTTATATTGGAGGAATTAATATAAAAGATTTTGAAAAAGAGGCTTTAATGAGAAAAAAATTGCTTTTTGTTTTTTTCAAAAACTCTAAACTATTTAAAATGAGTTTAAGAGATAATCTTTTAATCGGAAATCCTGATGCAACTAATGAAGAAATTGACAATGCCTTAATCAATTCAGGGTCTAAAGATATTATTAAAAATTTAGATAAAGGACTTGATACTGTTTACGGAACTAAAGGCACATATTTTTCAGGAGGAGAGGCTCAAAGGATTTCTATAGCGAGAGCTTTTTTGAAAGATGCAGATATTATCATTTTAGATGAAGCTACAGCCTTTGCAGATCCTGAAAATGAACATTTGATTCAAGAGTCTTTTAAGAAGCTATCAAAAAGCAAGACAACATTGATGATTGCTCATAGATTATCTACAGTAGTAGATGCAGATAGAATTCTTGTTATTGATAAGGGGAAAATTGTAGAAGAAGGCAAGCATTCAGATTTAATAGGTATGAGTGGGCATTACAAAAAACTTTGGGAAGAATATCAAAAATCCGTAAATTGGAAGATAGGAGGTTAAACATATGGTTTCTTATTTTATGAAAAAATATGCGATGTCAGAAAAAGGCGCTCTTAACTTAAAAAAAGCCATATTTTCACACACGCTTGTTAATTTAACTAAATTGTTCGCACCAATGATCGCTTTTATGTTTCTGTTTCAGTATATAGGCATTTTAAAAAGTATTGAGAGCTACAATTTTACTTCTGTTCATTACATTGCACTAATTGTAGTAATGATGATTGTGATGTTCTTAATAGCGAGGTGGGATTATGTAAGACTTTACACCAATGTGTACAACGAGAGTGCAAATTCAAGAATTGAATTAGCGGAAAGGTTAAAGAAATTACCTCTTTCTTATTTTGGTAAAAGAGATTTGGCGGACCTTGCGGAAACCATGATGAATGACATGAACTTATATGAAACAATTTTTTCTCATGCTGTACCTCATATATATTCAACGGCTATATCCACAAGTATTATTGCTTTAATGCTTATCTTCTATAATTGGAAACTTGCACTTGCAGCCCTTTGGGTAATTCCCATTTCTATTTTGATTATATTTTTATCAAAGAAAAGTCAGAAAAAAATAGTACAAGGCTGGATAGATGATAATCGTAAGGTTTTTGATAATCTACAGGAAAATATAGAGCAGATAGAGCAAATAAAATCTTACAACTTAGAAGATAGGATGTTAAATGATTTTTTTGAAAAATTAAATGCATCCACAAAACAGAAGACGAAAGGTGAAGTTGTTGCCGGAACACTTACAGGAATAGCTACTGCAATTTTAAAGCTTGGAATTATAAGTGTTGCCGTTATCGGCGTCAACATGCTTATAGCAGGGGAGGTAAGTGTGCTGGTTTATATCGCATTCTTAATGCTTACAGCAAGTATTTATCTTCCTATAGAAGGAATAATCACCTTTATGTCAATGATAGTTATGCTTGATGCGGTTGTAGGAAGAATAAAGGAAATAAAGACCATGCCTGTTCAAGAAGGGAAAAAGATATTGACATTAAAAAAATTACGATATTGAGTTCAAAGATGTTTATTTCGGATATGATGATTATTCTGTAATAAATTGTGTGAGCTTTACTGCAAAGCAGGGTGAAATCACTGCGCTAATCGGTTCAAGCGGAAGCGGAAAAAAACAACTCTCACTAAGCTTGCTGCAAGATTTTGGGATATAGATAAAGGAAAGATTTTGATAGGGGAGAGGACATTGGTAAAATTGATCCGAAACACTCCTTAAAAAAATTTCTCTATCGTTTTCCAAGATGTTACTCTTTTTAATTCAAGCATAAAAAGATAATATAAAAAATTGGTAAAAAAAGATGCTACAGATGAAGAGATTATAAGAGCGGCTAAAAATAGCAAGATGTTATGAATTTATAGACAAAATGCCGGATGGAATAGATACAGTAATAGGTGAAAAACGGACAAAGACTTTCAGGAGGAGAAAGACAAAAGAATCTCAATAGCAAGGGCAATACTAAAAGACGCACCAATCATATTGCTTGATGAGGCTACAGCATCTCTGGATGTTGAAAAATGAAAGTCTAATTCAAGAGGCTTTATCTGAACTTATAAAAAGAAAAAAACGGCAATTGTTATTGCTCATAGATTAAGAACAATAAGAAATGCAAACAAAATCGTTTTATTAAATGCCGGAAAAATAGAGGCGATAGGGACAGATGAAGAACTTTGTAAAAGCTCGGAATTTTATAAAGCAATGCTTAGAAAATCAAATATTCAGTGAAAACTTATTTAGGAGGAAAATATAAAAATGGAAAAATTAAGAATTAAAGATTTAGTTACGATAGGTGTATTTACAGTAATATATTTTGTACTTATGTTTGCTTCGGGAATGATTGGTATTGTACCGATTTTATACTTGGCATACCCTACACTGGCAGGCATTATAACAGGAATAGTTATAATGCTCTTTATGGCAAAAGTTCAAAAATCATGGGGATTATTTATACTTGGGTTGATTTGTAGTCTTGTAGTAATTGCAATGGGAAATACATATGTAATATTGATACATGCTGTAATCAGTATGGCAATTGCGGAACTTTTAAGAAAAAAAGGAGAATATAAATCATTTAAATTTAATATGCTCTCATTTGCCGTATTCAACACTTGGATTTGTGGTTTCCTTATGCAAGTTTTGTTGGCTAAAGACAAGGTTATTAAACTGGCTGAAACAGGCGGTATGGGTCACGATTATATAATGAAGCTCATAGCACTTTTGAATTATCGCAGTATGGTATTAGTATATATCGGTGCTGTTGTCGGCGGGATACTCGGCGCATATATCGGTAAAGTCTTTTTGAAAAAGCATTTCGAAAAAGCGGGTATTGTATAATGCCCGTTTCTTTAGACAATCCATATAATCCCAATCCAATTAGTAAAATTTTAGTAAGTTTTTTTCACTTGGATTTGCTGTATTTTATAAAGTAAATACCTATTTTGAATGGGGAATTGTGCTTCTTATTTCATTTCTTTTTTTAATGAATGGATTTAAGAAAGAAGCCTTAAAAAAACATATCATTTTTTTGGGGGTTCTTTCTTTGATACCTAATCTTGATGTAATTAGAAGTATGAATGCGATTTTAATGATGTTTTTTTATGCTATTTGCTGTATGTAAGATGTTTTATCTTCCATTTAGTGCGGGAAGTTTTTTTAAAAAAACATCGGATGTAGGAAGTGTAATATCCTCAATGGATAAAAATGAATTTGCCTCGTACTGTTTCTATACCAATTGCTGTAATGCTTTAGGTTTTTTTCCTTCATTTAGGGAAGAAAGTCACAATATAAAAACTTGCTATGAAAAATAAGAGGTATTACATTTAAAAAAATCCAATTTCATACATCGAGTATGTAATTGTGCCTTTACTTGTTATATCTTCTAATATTTCTGATGATATTGCAAAGGCAGCAGAAACAAAATGTATTGAAAATCCTGTTAAAAAAGACAAGGTACATATCCGTCAAAAACGAAAATAGTTGATTTTGTTTATGTGCTTTTCAATATTGATTATGGTTATAGGAGGAGCTTTTATGGTAGAAATTGAAAAATTTATCTCTATCTTATGGAAATTCTCCTAAAGTGTTAAAAAAACATTTCTTTAGATGTAAAAAAAGGCGAATGTGTATTATTTACTGGGAAAAAGTGGTAGCGGAAAAATCTTCAATTATAAATTCTATCAATGGGTTAGCTGTACGATATGATGGAGCTTCTATGGGTGGAACCATCAGGATTGATAATAAAGATATTAAAAAAACCTCGAATTATACGAAATATCGCTCTTAGTATCAAATGTATTTCAAAAATCCAAAGACACACTTTTTTTCAATATAAATACTACTCTTGAATTACTTTTTCTATTTGGAGAATATAGGGCTTTCAAAAAAACAAATGGATGAAAGACTAAATGATATGTTGGATTTGTTTCCGATAGAACATCTTTTAAATAGAGATATTTTTAAGCTTTCGGGTGGAGAAAAAGCAGATTTTTATGTATTGCTGCAAGTTATATATCTGGAACGGAAATCATTGTTTTTAGATGAGCCTTCATCAAATCTTGATGAAGAAAAACATTTTAATCATAAAAAGAAATGCTTATAAAACTTAAAGATAAGGGGAAAACTCTTATAATCTCAGAACATAGAATATTTTTATCTAATGGATATTGTAGATAGAGTTTTTTTGATTAAAGATGGGGAAATACAAAAAGGAATATACTCAAATAGATTTTTATGAAAAATACCGTCTGAAAAAGCTAAAGAAGTTAGGTTTAAGAAATAAGAATAGAGTAAAACTTACAGTACCCGAAAAATCAAAAATAAGGGAAATTTAGAAGTAAAAAAACATTGAATTTAAGTTTAATGGCATAGATAAAAAATTGCATTTAAAAGACCTCTCTTTTGAAATGGGAAAAATTTACGGCATAGTAGGAACAAACGGACTTGGTAAATCCACTTTGCTCAGATGCCTTATAGGCTTAGAAAGAAAATCGAAGGATGAAATCTATTTGGACGGCAAAAAGACTTTCAAAAATCAGATAGGCTAAAAAAATATCATCCCTTGTAATGCAGGATGTTAATCATCAGCTTTTTACCGATTCTATTGCAAGTGAAGTAAGTCTTGGAATAAAAAAATATTGAAAGTAGTTATGTTGAAAAATATTCTGAAAAAACTTGATTTATATGAATCAAAAGATCGTCATCCAATGAGCTTGTCAGGTGGACAAAAGCAAAGGGTAGCAATTGCGTCTGTACTATGTAAAAAAATCTAAACTTATGTTTTTTTGATGAGCCTACCAGTGGAATGGATTATTGCAATATGATGAACATATCCCATCTGATCAACGAATGTAAAAAGTGATAAGAAAAATAATATTCATTGTTTCACATGACCAAGAATTTTTTTAAATTCGATAGCTGACAATGTTATATATTTGTAAATATCCATAGAGATACTCATATTTGAAAAAAATCAAAAATAAAGGAGATTTAAAGATGTAAGGAGATAAAAAAATATGAAATATCATGATATGATAATAGAAAAATATAAGTGTATGTGAATTTCTTTTATCGTGTGAAAGTAAGATATTTTGTTTAGGAAAAATTTTTTTATGCGTTATTAAATAATATAATAGAAAAAGAATACATTTCTAAAAGAGGACTTTTTACGCCAAAGTGTAGAAGTCCTCCTTTTTATTCTGGCTCTTTGTCAAGTTCGGGGCATGGGAAAAAAATTCACTCTAGAAATCTAGGCAGCATTTTGCTGCTTAGATTTCTTCTTACTTTCTTTTAAGTTTGATATTATTTTTATATTCAGAAACAAATAATCTAGACATAATTAAAATGCGTAATCTGAAATTACTAAAAGCTAGAATATCCATAAGATACTCTCTTTAGCAGTTTTATTTTATTATTAAATCCTTCTAATGGACCATTAGAATACTCATATTTAACAGCGTTAAGCATAAACTCTTTGTACTTTTTTTCATAGTATTTATAACTTTAGCAACGCCTTTAGATAAGCCTTTAGTATCCATATCTATATACTTCTCTAATTCTACAGAGTCTTTAGTTTTGATAGCTTCTCTAATCTCATGTACTCTCTCATAGCTAGCTGTAAATTCAGCATCTATAGCTAATATATAATCTAATACTTCTTTTCTAGTTACAAAACGTTTAAAGCTTTTAGAATAGAATGTTTTTGTTGAATTTACTTTTATCTCTATCTTCTAATATTACTTTCCAGAAGTTCTTTAGAATAGTGTAAGTAGAGCCTTTTTTTATTTTTTTATATTGATTCATTAGTTTTACTCTAGCTTTGTTTAATTCTCTATTAATATTTTGAACCATATGGAATCTATCTATTATTACTTCAGCATTAGGAAACCTCTCTCTAATTATATTCATATAAGGAGGGTAAATATCTATACAGATCGTTTTTAACTTTCTTTCTTACTTTTCTTGGATATCTCATAAAGTATTGTTTTTAATATATGTTGTGTTCTTCCATCTACTATATCTATAAAATCGTGTATTTTTAGCACCTAAGAATACGAAGCTTATTCCATTTTTTTACTATTTTTTTAGTTGATTTTTATTTCATCAAAACATAGATGATCTGGTAAATTTTAATGAGTCTTAATTTCTAATACTTCTCTACATGATACTACTGTAGATACTGATACATTACTTAATTCAGCTATATCTTTAAAAAGATAATGTTTTAGCTAGATTCTTCATAATATAAAAATATAAGATTTTTAGATATACTGCAGTGCTTTTTACAAATGATGTTTCAACACAAAAACTTAGAATTACACTCTCTACATTTAAAGCGTTGTTTTTTTAATCTTAGATATGTAGGACATTCTGACATCTTTAATAAAGCTACTTTTAATGAATCTCCAAATCCATTTTTTTCACTATATTATTTCCTTCTTTCTTACAGCCACAGTTTGTACAACACTTTGGTTCATATGATAAAGTTCCATAGAATATGAATGTATCTTGACCATCTACATTGATTAGTCAAGTTTATCCTCCATAGTTATATTTTTGGTCTTTTTATTAATAGTAAATTTGTGATAAAATTATTCATGACAAATATCCTTTCTTAGTTAATTATTTTTTTGTACACCTTAATTATATTGGATATTTGTCTTTTTGTATATAGAAAATTAAAAATCCGGGGCTGGAATTTTTTTCCATGCCCCGGATTTAGTATACAACCTTATTTTTTTGAACTATGTAAGAATGTCTATAATTGTATGTTGATGTATAAGATAATTTTATAATTTCCTTTTTTTACTGCAAACCCCATACTCACATGATATAATAGTAGGGTATGTAAAATAAAACTATAAGGTGATAGAATGAATAAATTAAAACAATTATTAAATGAAAAAAAATATTTAATTATGGGAATATTGAACTTTACTCCTGATTCTTTTTCCGATGGAGGAGATTTTTATGATGTGGAAGCTGCGATAGAAGGTGTTCGTAAGATGGTAGCTGAAGGTGCGGATATTATTGATATCGGTGCTGAATCGACTCGTCCAGGTTCGACGGTGGTTAGCGAGGAGGACGAACTTGCTAGATTACAAAGCGTATTTCCAACATTAAGAAAAACATTTCCTGATGTGTGCTTTAGCGTTGATACATATAAGCCTAATGTTGCTGAATACATGGTTGAAGCAGGAGTAGATGTACTAAATGATGTGAATGGTGCTAAAGGAAGTACTATGGCAGAAGTAGCTGCTAAATATGATATTCCTATCTTTATTATGCACAATGGTGGTGTAGAAGAAGGGCAAGAGATTGAGCAAGTTGTGCGTGAATTAGGTGAGAGTGTGTATATTTGCTTAAATGCTGGTGTGAGAAAAGAAAACATAATCGTTGATCCTGGAATGGGATTTGGTAAAACTGCAGAAGCTAACTTAGAAATTACACGAAAATTAGAGTTACTTAATTCGCTAGGTTGTGAAATTTTATATGCAGTAAGTAGAAAGAGAACGACGGATTATGTGTTAGGTGGTAATAGTAATCCTAAGGATAGAGATATAGTAAGTGCTACTTTATCATTAGAAGCGGTGAAACGAGGAGCTAGAATGGTGCGTGTTCATAATGTAAAAGTTATGAAAGAAGCCCTAATAACATATGAAATAATTAATGGGTAATCTAACAGAAGGAGGTTAAAATGAAGAATACATTTGTTTATAATAATCATGTAGAAGCGAAGAAAGTTCTTAGTACGCTTGAGAGTGAATTAGAAATGTGCGATGAATTTATTTTCAGCGTGGCATTTATTTCAGAAAGTGGTTTGACTAGTTTACTTCAGACTTTGAAGAATTTAGAAGAAAAAAATATCCGTGGAAAGATTTTAACGACGAATTATTTATATTTTTAATACTCCTAAAGTGTTAGAGAAATTGTCTAATTTTAAAAAAATATCTCTAAAAAAATTTATGATTGTGTAGAAAATAAACATGGATTCCATACTAAAGGTTATTTATTTAGACAAGGAGACTCATGGAAAGTATTGATGGGAAGTTCGAACTTAACGAGTGCTGCACTTACGATAAATAAAGAATGGAATACTTTTTGTTGAGGGTGATAGGATTCTAACAGATAATGTTTTTAGATGAGTTTAATAGTTTATGGGAGAAAGCTAAGTCTTACTCTAAAATAAAAGATAAGTATGTTGAAGAATTCGCTAGTAATCAGATTGAGACTGTTACTAAGAAAATTATTTCCGAGGAAATTAAACCGAATAAGATGCAAAGGAGTTTTATAGAAAACTTCGAAAAACTTCGTAATCAAGATAATAAGGGGCTTCTTATTTCCGCGACAGGAACTGGTAAGACATTTGCGGCTGCTTTTTGTGATGAAGAGTATAGGTGCTAAGAGATTGTTGTTTATAGTCCATAGAGAACAGATTGCTCGTCAGGCACTGGAGACATTCAAAACTATTTTTGGAACTAGTCGTAGTTATGGTCTTCTTACAGGTAAAGAGAAAAATATAGAAGCGGATTTTATTTTTTCTACTGTTCAAACTATGTCTAAAGAAGATGTTTTTAAGAGTTTTAACGATAGTCATTTTGATGAAATTATAATAGATGAGGTACATAGGGCAGGAGCTGACAGTTATATTAGATTGATGGATTATTTCAAACCGATATTTTATCTAGGGATGACGGCAAGCCCTGATAGAACGGATAGTTTTAATGTTTATGAATTGTTTAACAATAATATCGTTTATGAAGTTCGCTTAAAAGAAGCGATGGAAAATTCACTATTATGTCCATTTCATTACTTCGGGATTAGTGATCTAGAAGTTGATGGTAAGGTTATTGACGAACTGAGCGAGTTTTCAAATCTAGTGTCTAGCGAACGCGTTGAGCATATTATAAGTAAGATTAATTATTATGGTTATTCAGGAGATAGGGTAAAGGGTCTAGTTTTCTGTTCGTCGAAACAAGAAGCTAAGGTGCTTAGTGAAGAGTTTAATGAACGTGGTTATAATACTACTAGCTTGACAGGTGAAGATAGTCAGGAACGACGCGAACAGGAGATTGCTAAGTTAGTTGCGAATAATGGTGATAAGTTAGACTATATATTTACCGTAGATATTTTCAATGAAGGGGTAGATATACCAGAGGTTAATCAGGTAATAATGTTAAGACCCACTCAAAGTTCTATTATTTTTTTATTCAGCAGTTGGGTCGTGGTTTGCGAAAAATCTGCGAATAAAGATTTTGTGGTAATAATAGATTTTATAGCCAATTATAAAAATAACTTTTTAATCCCTGTGGCTCTATCTGGAGACAATAGTTATGATAAAGATACTGTTAGGAAGTTTTTATCTCAGGGGACTAGGTATATTCTCGGGATGTCGACTATTCATTTTGATGAAATCTCTAAACAGAGAATTTATAGTGCGATAGACAATGTGAAGTTAAACACGTGGTTATTCGTTACTGATGAGTATAATAAGCTTAAAAAAATAAACTAGGAAGAATACCTACTTATTCAGACTTTGAAAAACTATGATGCAATTGACGTTAGAAAGATTTTTGAGGTAGCTGGAAGTTATTATTCATTTTTAACTAAGAAGGAAAAAAACAGTTTAAATATAGTGGAAAAACTGACAAAGACCGCAGAGAATATGCTAAATTTTGTTTCTACTAATGTAATCTTGAGTAAAAAAAGATAGAAGAACTTATAATTTTACGTTTATTATTGGCTGATAAGAAGCGTAATATTCTTACAGATTTTGAAGAAATTATGTTGAAAGATTATAATAAATTTATTGCAGATTATGAGTTGGATGTTAGTAGAAAGATACTTACTAACAATTTCGTAACTAGTAGTGTCACTAAGAAGAAGTTTCATGATTGTATATTTTTTTAGATGAGAATGCCACCGAGATAAAAAAATATCTAAAGAATTCGGAGAACAGCTACGATCAGAGATTTTTAGAGAATTATTACAAGATTTGGTAGACTATGGAATTTACAGATATAATAAGTATTACAAAGATAATTTATACAAAGACACTAATTTTTGTATTGTATGAGAAATATAGTTTCGAGGATATTTGTAAATTATTCTCATGGGGGATAAACTACGTGCCACTAGCTATAGGTGGTTATAAGTATGATGAAAGAACAAAGACTTTGCCAGTGTTTATCAATTATGATATTGATGAAAATTCATTTAACCGTGACTATACACATGGATTTTTACCGGATAATGGTTTTACTTCGATGTCGAAGCCGAGAAGGAATTTAGAATCGAAAGAGTGCGACTATTTCTATAATAATGAAACAAAAAAATCTATCTATTTATGAGGAAAAAAATAAAAGATGATAAAGATGGGGCACGAATATTTTATTTCCTTGGTGAGATGAAGACAATAGGAGAGCCTAAATTAGTAGCTAGAGAAAGAAGCGGAGATACTGTAATTCAATTCTTTTATAAAATACAGACACCAATTCGTGAAGATATGTACGAATATTTCACGAGGGATAGGATATAAAATAGAGAGCAACTAAAATGAATTTGAGTTCATGGGAATTAGAATTTCATTTAGTTGCTCTTTTTATTAATGGCTTTAGCCAGTTGAGGAGGCGAAGTCTCCGAAACAAAAACCACCCGCTATGCGGGTGTGAGATAAGAGTTAAACAATTGAAAAAAATCATCCTTTCTTGATAAAATAAGAGTAGTTCAAGCTCTAAAAATAAAGAAAGGATGATTTTTAATTATGGCAAATAAACATAATAGTTTATCGCATACAAAGTGGTTATGTAAATACCATATTGTATTTACACCTAAGTATAGACGAAAAAAATAGAATTTAATCAATACAAACGAGATATAGTAGATATAATAAAAAGGTTATGTAAGTATAAAGGAGTGGAAATAATAGAAGGGCATATAATGCCAGATCATATACATTTGCTGTTATCAATACCACCCAAATATAGTGTATCAAGTTTTATGGGGTATTTGAAAGGGAAAAAGTTCACTGATGATATTTGATATGCATGCAAATCTAAAAATATAAGTATGGGAATAGAAAGTTTTGGGCAGAAGGATACTATGTAAGTACAGTAGGTTTAAATGAAAGTACAATAAAAAAATATATCAGAGAACAAGAGGCGCATGATATTGCAATTGATAAATTGACAACAAAAAGAATATACAAAATCCATTTGGAAATAAGAAAAAAATAGATAAAACCCGTTTAACGGGTAGCGGGCGTAAAAAAATACAATAGGGCTTGAACGAATGTGAAAGCCAGCACCTTGAGGTGCGTGTTAGTAACAAAGGGTTATACCTGAAGAGAAAACCACCCTTTTTCAGGGGTGGTCATTATTAATCATGAGGAATTTAAAGTTTGACGATGAATATTTTAAATTTTCAAAAAAAGAATATATAATATATTGAAAATTGATGTTGCTAATGTAAAATAGAGCTAATATAGGAGGTGGTATTCGATGAATATTTTCTTGAAAAATAAACTCTATAGGTTATTCACTATTTCATCGGCATTTGGTAATGCTGGTAGAACGCTATTTGATATTGCGTTTATTATTTATGCGACAAGTTTACCGAATCCAGAATTAGCCGTAAGTATAGTTTCGATAGCTACGACATTGCCTTATATTATTTCATTTATCTTAGGATATTTTGCAGATCAGACAAAAGATAAGTACAACAGAATATTATCTACAAGATTTTTATCAGTTTTTATTATTTTCGTTATTCGCTTTGGTGTGTATTTATGGAGTCCAATGGTGGATTTTTATTGTATTAGTATTTGTAAATGTAGTTGCAGATATTTTAGGTGGTTATAATGGCTATTTATCAATGTCGATTAATACTAGATTAGTACGTAAAGAACAACTAAGTGAAGCATTAGCATTTATCAGTTCTATAAACAATACAATCTCACTTGCTGGAAAAAGCCGTTGGAGTATTCGTTTTTAGGACTTTTAAGTTACAATTACTCATACTTTGGTATGTTGAATGCAACACTATTCTTGATAGCATTTTTTTAATACTGGCAAAATATAAAAAAATGCGATGAAAGCAGAGATTGGTAGTTTTAAAATTAATAATAAAGAGAAGGTGAGTGCTAAAAAGATTTTTTTAAGGATACTATTGAAAAACTTTAAAAATACTTCGTGAGATCAAGAAAAATATATAATTTTGTTATACTATTTTTTTAGGGATGAATTTTTACTCATCTGCGATGTTCGCTTTTACTTCTAGTAATTTTAGTAAAAAAATGATAGCTTATTATTTGGAAATGTAGCGTACACTATCACTTTATTAGAAATAGTGGAAGTAGTTAGTACAATTATCGGAGGAGTCTATCAAATTAGTTTTTTTATAAGAATATGAGTTTGAGAAATAATGCTATATTAGAAATAATTTTATTCATTATATATGTAGGAAATCTATTGATACTCCAAAATAAATTTATCCTTGTTATTTTAACTGTAATAATAGGTTATTTTGCAGGAATATCGAATCCAAAACTAGATGCATTGATTTTACAATCAGTTCCTGAGGAAAAAAACAAACGTCAATATATAGTATTTTTTTAGTACTGTTATTACTATTTCAGTACCAATAGGAACAACAGTAATATTATTTTTCGCTAACGCTATTAGTTCATCATTTGCATTATATAGTTTATTACTATTATTAATTATAGTTTTTGATGTATTCATTTAAAGTTAAACAATAAAAAAACAATCCCCTTAGATTTTTGTCTAAGGGGATGCTTCTATTCATTACTTCATGGATGAAAAGAAGTATGAGTTTAATGTTCTGAGATTATGAATGAATAGCTTATTGATTTTCTACGAATTTTTTCTCATCGAATCCGAACCAAGCTGCTTCCATGATACCTTCCATATCTTTGATTAGAGCTAATCTTGGGTTAGCTGGAGTACATTGGTCTTCGTAAGCATCCATTGCTAAAGTAGGTAGAGCTGCTTTGAATGCTTCGTAGTCAACACCGTGATCTCTGAAGCACATTGGAGTTCCTACACGTTTACCAAGTTCGAATACTGCTTGAGCATAAGAGTCAACTGCTTGTTCAGGAGTGTCAGCTTTTAGTCCTAGCATACGAGCGATGTCTTGGAATCTTTCATCAGCTTGATAGTGTTCGTATTTAGGCCATAAAGATACTTTACCTGGGCGAGTACCATTGTATTTGATTACGTATGGTAATAATGTTGCGTTAGTTTCACCGTGAATAGTGTGGAATTTACCACCGATTTTGTGGGCCATTGAGTGAGAAATTCCTAAGAATGCATTTGCGAAAGCCATACCAGCTAAGCAAGAAGCGTTGTGCATTTTTTCTCTAGCATCTTTGTCAAATTCTTTAACAGATTTTTCTAAGTTTTCGAATACAAGTTTGATTGCACGAAGTGCTAATCCATCAGTATAATCGTTAGAAAGGATAGAAGTATAAGCTTCAGTTGCGTGAGTTAATACGTCCATACCTGTTGCAGCTGTTGGTCTAGCTGGTACTGTTTGAACTAGTACTGGGTCAACGATTGCTACGTGTGGAGTGATAGCATAGTCAGCTAACGGATATTTTTTATCATTTTCTTTATCAGAGATTACTGCGAATGGTGTAACTTCACTACCTGTACCAGAAGTTGTTGGAACAGCGATGAATTTAGCTTTTTGACCTAAGTGAGGGAATTTTACAGTACGTTTTCTGATATCTGCGAATTTTTGAACAAGTTCTTTGAAGTCTGCATCTGGTCTTTCGTAGAATAACCACATGATTTTAGCTGCGTCCATTGGAGAACCACCACCTAGTGCTACGATAGCGTTAGGTTTGAATGTGTTCATGATATCTAACCCACGTTTTACAGTTGTGATATCAGGGTTAGGTTCTACTCCAGCGAATACTTCGTATTGAACTTTATTTTTACGACGGTTTAATTGGTCGATGATGCGTCCTGCGAAACCAAGTTTAACCATTGATTCGTCAGTTACGATCATTACTCTTTCTAAACCCTCCATTTCACTTAAGTATTTGATTGCGTTTGGTTCGAAGTAAACTTTGGAGGTAATTTGAACCATTGCATGTTGTTGTTTCTACGTCCGATTAATTTAATGTTTAGTAAGTTGATAGCATTTACGTTACCAGATACTGAGTTACGTCCATAGCTACCACATCCAAGAGTTAGAGATGGGATAAATGCATTGTAAACATCCCCGATTCCACCGAATGTAGAAGGTGAGTTCCAAACTACACGACAAGCACGAACTACTTTACCAAATTCTTCAGCAACTTCTTCGTTTTGAGTGTGGATTGCTGCAGTGTGTCCTAGACCGTTGAATTCAACCATTTGTCTAGCTTTTTCGATACCATCTTTTGTACTGCTAGATTTTAATACAGCTAATACTGGAGATAATTTTTCACGAGTAAGAGGCTCTTTAACTCCAACTTCACTACATTCAGCAGCTAAGATTACTGTTCCTTTAGGAACCTCGAATCCAGCTAATTTAGCAATTTCAGTAGCTGGTTTACCAACGATTACAGAGTTTAATTTAGCTCCGGCACAGTTTTCAGAGTTTGCTTCAACACCGAATAGTAAGTTTTCTAACTTAGCTTTTTCTTCTTTAGTTACGAAGTGTACTCTGTGAGATTTCATAAGTTTAACGAATTCATCGTATAATTCTTTATCAACGATTGCAGCTTGTTCACTGGCACAAATCATACCGTTGTCAAATGCTTTACTTAATACGATGTCGTTAACAGCTTGTTTAAGCTTAGCTTCTTTGTGTACATAAGCAGGTACGTTACCAGCACCAACACCTAGAGCAGGTTTACCGCAAGAGTAAGCTGCACGAACCATTGCGTTACCACCAGTAGCAAGGATTGTAGCTACACCATCGTGGTTCATTAAAGCATGTGTTCCTTCCATAGATGGTTTCGATGAATTGAATACAGTTTTCAGGAGCCCCTGCTTTAACTGCTGCATCACGAACGATACGAGCTGCTTGTTTAGAACATTCATTTGCAGATGGATGGAAACTGAAAATTATTGGGTTACGAGTTTTTAAACAGATTAGAGATTTGAATACTGTTGTTGATGTAGGGTTAGTTGTTGGTACAACACCACAAACAACACCAACTGGTTCAGCTATTGCTGTAAGTCCATCAACGTCATCTTTGTCGATTACTCCAACAGTTTTAAGATCGCGCATGTAGTTTACAATGTATTCACATGCATAAAGATTTTTAATCGCTTTGTCTTCAACAATACCACGACCAGTTTCCTTAACAGCTGCAACTGCTAACGGTCCGTGTGCTTCAAGAGCTGCAACGGCTGCTGCTTGAACTATTGCATCAATCTTCTCTTGATCTTCGATCTTTTGAATTCATCTAAAGCAACCAATGCTTTTGATACTAACGTATTTACTTCTTCAACTGGATCTACAGTTTGTAATTTTTCTTTAGACATGATTTTTACTCCTTTTAATTCAGGGATTTATAACAGAAATAATGAGAATATCTGTAAAAGTATAATAGTGGATAATTATCATTTGATTTTTTTGTTATAAACACCTCTTATTTGTTTACATTTATATTTTTACATCTATAATTAATCGATGTAAATATCTGTTATATAACTAAATACCTAGATAAAATATATATTTTCATATAAAAATTTGAATGTACAAATTAATAATGTATGCATTTTTTTAAGTTTAATAATATATTTCTGTTATATAAATGAAATACTGTGATAATAATTGTTTTCAGTATTATTTTTACATTATATTAAATTATTGATATATAACAGTAAATAAAGAGTGTTATTTTTTTGAATAGTTAAATATAATGTTAAAAAAATAAAGTTTCTAACATTGATAATAACTATCGATTAAAGAATGATGGATTTGTGTATTATAATAGAAGAAAAAGAATAACAAGCATATTTATCGTAGTCTAACTAAGAGGTAATTAAGTTGGAGAGGGAGATAAAATGTAATTTTTTTCAGTAATTATTTAATATGAATTATATTTATGATTTTCTTATATTTATTAGCGATTATTAAATTAAAAAAATATTTAAAAAAATATAGTTATTAGTTGATTTTTTTATTTTTTTAGAATTGATATAATAACCGTTAGAGTAATTTTATTACTCCTTACTCTCTAGTAAACTAGAGAGTCGCAAAGACCAAAAAGGAGGTAACACACACATGAGAAAATATGAAGTAATGTTTGCTGTTCAACCACGTATCGATGAAGAAGCTAAAAAAGCTGTGGTTGATAGATTCGTAAATATTCTTTCAGAAGGTGCAGAAGCAGTAGAAGTTAAAGATTTAGGTAAAAAAACGCCTAGCTTATGAAATCGAAGACTTCAGTGATGCTTACTACTATGTAGTAGAATTAACTTCAGAAACAGATGCGTCTACAAAAAGAATTCGATCGTTTAGCAAAAAAATTAGCGATGACATCATCCGTCACATGGTAGTAAGATTAGAAAAAATAAGGGGTGAAATACTATGGTAAATAGTGTAGTATTAGTAGGTAGATTAACTAAAGATCCAGAATTGAGATATTCTAGTTCGAATATTCCAATGGTTTATTTCACAGTAGCTGTAAACAGAACATTCACTGACCAAAATGGTCAAAGACAGGCAGACTTTATTAACTGTGTAGCTTTTTAGAAAGCAAGCGGAAAAATATGGCACGTTTCTTAGGGCGTGGAAGCCAAGTTGCAGTTGAAGGTAGAATACAGACTAGAAATTATCAAGGTAAAGATGGAAACACAGTTTATGTTACTGAAGTAGTAGCAGAAAGTGTTCAATTCCTTGAATCTAAAAATAGCTCACATGGTAGACAAAACAATGGTTTTTGACTCTATGAGTTTTAATCAACCTCAATCACAACCAGCGTATAATAACAATAATCAAAAATTATTATAACAACAATACTAATCAAAAACTTTGGACAAGCTAATTCAGCTATGCAAGATTTTATTAATGATAGTTCATCATTCTCTGATTTCGGGGAAAACTTCCCAAGTAATCTAGATGATGACTTCATGCAGGATGTAGTAAATCCGTTTAAAGAAGACTAAAATTACATAGGAGGACATGCACAATGGCAGTAAATAACAATCGTCGTAACAACATGCGTCGTCGTAAAAAAAGTATGTTATTTCACTAAAAAAATAACGTAGAATTTATCGACTACAAAGATGTAGAATTACTTAAAAAAATTCATCTCTGAACGTGGAAAAAATTTTTACCACGTCGTGTAACAGGTACTTCAGCTAAGTACCAAAGAATGTTAACTACAGCAATTAAAAGAGCTAGACACATGGCACTTTTACCATACGTAGTAGACGAAAAATAAGAATAAAAGCGAAAAAGATGAGCTTAGGCTTGTCTTTTTTTTGTGCTTTGATATAATAAGAGAGAAATATAGTAAAAAAATTATCGATTATGATAGGGGGAATAGGGATGGAATTAAAAAGATTAGATGAAACTAAAGTATTAAAGGATCCAGTGCATAGTTATATTCATATTCATTATGAAGTTATTTGGAATTGTCTTGATAGTAAAGAGTTCCAAAGATTGCGTCGTATTAGACAATTAGGGGAGATTTTCAAGTATATCCAACAGCCGAACATTCAAGATTTTCTCACTCGTTAGGGGTATATGAAATTGTAAGAAGGATGGTAACCGAGGTTAAGACGCTATGCGCTGAGTTAACTGAATATGAAAAAGTGTGCGTGATGCTTGCTGGGTTATTACATGATGTTGGACACGGTCCGTTTTCTCATGCTTTTGAACATGTAACTAATCATAGTCATGAGGAATATACAGTAAAAATAATATTGGGGAACACTGAACTTAATTCTATTTTACGAGCAGTATCTAAAAAAATGCCTGAAGATATAGTTTCTATTATTCAACATACTCATGAAAATGATATATTGAATCAGATTGTTTCTGGACAACTCGATGCTGATAGAATGGATTATCTACTACGTGATTCTTACTTTACAGCCACGAGTTATGGACAATTTGACTTAGAAAAGAATATTGCGTACGATACGTGTTAGAAAAACAAGTGAAGGTAGGAAGGTGATTGTAGTAAAACATACAGGTATCCATAGTGTAGAAGATTATATTATGGCGAGGTACCAAATGTACTGGCAAGTTTACTATCACCCTGTAGCTAGAAGCTATGAAGCAGTGTTTATTCAACTATTCAATAGATTGAAAGATATTTTTAAAGACAATAAAGATTATTTTGAAGATATGAAAGTGCTAATTCCATTTTTTTAGAAAAAAAGCTGAAGTTAGTGAAGAAGAGTATTTCAGATTAGATGAGAATTCTTTATTATACTGTTGTGCTCTTATCCAAGATAAAGGTGATGTAATAGCTGCAGATTTAGCGAAAAAGATTGCAAAAATAGAAAAACTTTTTGAGTATGTAGATTATAATGAAGAGAATTTAGCTCAAATACAAAAATATGCTACGTGAAAATGGGTATGATGAACAATACTATTTAAGGATAGAGAATATAGAAGCGAGTGTCTATAGCCCGTATAAAGGTAGAAAAAAATTTTTAATTGAGAAATTAGATGGGCAGATAGTAGCTCTTGAAAAAGCGAGTACTATCGTTGAATCTATAACAAAAGGTCAGACTAAAAAAAGAGGGGACTATATTTTTTTCCCGAGATAAAACAAAAAAATTTAAGGTAATGTAGATGTGTTTTAAAAAGAGATAAAAATAGGAATACTTCCATGTTGCCTTGTTTTTTTATGGGATTTTAGGACAAGGATTTCAAATTCTTAGTTTAATTGTCAGAAAAATAAAAATATTTTTTTAACTTACTATTGATTTTAGTTTTTCGGAAATGTTATAATCATAATTACATTATAAAAAAACAAAAAAATAAATTAACAACAAAGGAGAGATGTAAAATGTTTGAATTAGCAAATGTAGCGAGACCAGGGGTAAGTGAATATATTTCAGGAAGTGGGGCATTGTCTGCACTTGATAATAGATTAGAAGGGTTTAAAACTCCTTTGATTGTTACTGGAGAAAAATCTTACGCGGCGTTTACGAAGTTTTATAAAGGAAATAGAGAATTTAGAGTAGCGAAATATGATGGATCGGCATCTTTTGAAGATATGCAACGTATTGCAGATGAATTTGGTGAAGGTGTTGACGTAGTTCTTGGAGTAGGTGGAGGTCGTGTTATCGACACTGCCAAAGGTGTAGCGCAAAACTTAAACGTTGAGTACATGACAGTACCGACGGTAATAGCAACTTGTGCACCTTATGCACCTGTAGCTGCAGTTTATCACCCAGACCACACATTTAGAGAGGTTGCATACTTTAAACGTACTGCATACGCTTGTGTGGCAGATTTAGATTTATTATTAGAATCACCAAAAGAATATTTCGTAGCAGGTATCGGTGATACTTTAGCAAAATGGTATGAAGCAGTAGTTTTAGTTGAGAGAAACAATAAATTTAACGATCCTTTTGTAAGAATGGGATTAGAAGCAGCTAAAATCACTCGTGATGTACTTTTACGTGATGCTAATGGTGCATTAGAAGCTATGGAAAAAGGTGAAGTAACAGAAAGTTTCAAAAATGCTGTAGACACAGTATTCGCAATCTCAGGATGTGTTGGATGCTTCGGTGTTCACTATGGACGTATGGCAGGAGCTCACGCAGTACATAATGGTATGAGTTTAGTTAAAGAAACACACTCTGTGTTACATGGTACAAAAGTATCATATGGTATCTTAGTTCAATTACTTGCTGAAGGTAAGAGAGAAGAAGTTGAGAAACTTGTTCCATTCTATAAAGACAATAATTTAGCTTACAACTTAGCTTGTGTTAATGTAACTGAAGATGTAGAAGAAAAAATGAAGAAAAATTGCAGAATTTGCAGCTAGTGAAAAAAAGAAACATTTAAACTTGCAGTTGATGTTTGTACACCAGAAGTTGTATTTAATGCGATGAAAGAATTAGAAGAATTAACAAAAATAATAATGATAAAAAGACCCTCGAATGTTCTATTCTGAGGTCTTAATTTTTGTGTTTTATAAGTTATTTTTTTAATACTGGAACTAACATTGCGTTGCTAATGTTTTGTGCGGTATCGTCTTGAAGTAGATAATTAACGATTTCGTAACTGAATAGGATTGCGATAGCTGGTCCTTGTGCAGTAATTACATTTTTATCAACGATTACTGCTTTTTCGTTATTGTATGTTTTACAGTTAATTTCTTTATCGAATCCTGGGTAAGAAGTCACTTCTTTGTCTTCTAGTATACCAGCTCTACTTAAAACGATAGGTGCAGCACAGATAGCTGCAACAAGTTTTCCAGCGTTATACATGTCTTGGTAGAATGTGATTATTTTGTCGTTGTCACGAAGTAGTGTACTTCCGGGCATTCCACCAGGAATTACTATGGCATCATAGTCAAGGATATTGTCGATATCGTTAATTTTTTTATCTACTATTATTTTCACATCATGTGAGCTTGTTATGTGATCTTCGTTGTTGGCAGAAATTAGATCAACATGAATATTTGCACGACGTAAGATATCAAGCGGTGCAATAAACTCTAACTCCTCACTTCCATTTTCAACGAATAAAGCAACTTTTTTAGTCATAAAAAATCCTCCTAATGTATTTTGTGTAATGTGTATAGAATAAAATATTTCTCATGTTCTCTTATTGTGGTGAAGGACGCTTCCGACTAATTTTTCATGTGATTACACATAAAAAATGGATTCTACAGCTAAAAAATGAGCCATAAGTCTCATTTTTTCCTAACAAAATTGAATTCAATTTTGTCGCCACCACGATAGAGAACATGAAATTCATAATTATATATAAATTTAATAGCTCAAAAGAAACTGAGAATTTTGAATTTTTTTCTCTTTAGTTTAATTTTTATTGTATTTGAGAAGAAAAAATCAACCACCCTACGGAAGATGGTTGATTAAGTTTAAACTCATTGTTAATTATTTAGAAATTTCTAGTACTCCGTATCCAGTGTCACGGCGTTTGTATACTACTGAAATTTCGTTCGTGCTGCTGTCTAAGAATGCGAAGAAATCGTGTCCTAGAAGTTCCATTTGGAATACAGCTTCTTCTCTTGTCATTGGTTCTACTTTAAGTTGTTTAACTTTACCGAAATCTAATGCAGTTTCTGAAGTTTCTTCAGTTTCTTCTAACTCGCTAGTAAGAAGGTTTTCTTCAACAAATCCTTTTCTCACGTCCTTTTCTATTGATTTTAGTTTTGTGTTTTCTCATTTGACGTTCAAGTTTGTCTACAACTAAATCAACAGCTGCGTATAAGTCTTCGTTAGTTTCCTCTGCACGAAGTGTTACACCTTTAAGAGGTACAGTGATTTCAATTTTTTTCTTATTATTTTTGTATACTTTAGCATTAGCGTAAACGTTTGCTTCTAAACTGTCAGCAAAGTATTTTTTTCTAATTTAGAAACTTTGTTTTCAACATACTCTAATTGCTTGAGTAATCTCTAAATTTTCTCCTCGTACTTGATATCTTAACATTTTAAAGCACTCCTTTCATAAAGTAGCTTAGCTACTTTTATAGGGGTTCCCCTCTTTTTATAGTTTTATTATACCACTTTTTGATAACGTTAGCAATATAGTTTGCATAAAAAATGTCACTTTTATGAAATGTACTTTTTATTTTTGCTTTATAAATATTTTTTTGTTAAAAATAAAAATTAAATACAGTTAGTATAAAGTTGTAAAGAAGTCTAGAATCTTAAAATGTTAACTAAATGAGTAAAAATGGATAAAAATAGTTTGATAAAAATTTATAGACGAGGTGGGGAGAAAAAAATGTTTTTTTAGGGAATACTGTGAATTTATTGAAGCACTTTTATATAATTTATTATTCAAAAAAATAAATGATTATGAAAAATATTAATTATAGAAAAAAATTAGAAAAAGTTATGATGGATTTGGTAAAATAAATAATGATTTTGAAGAAATCTATGATGAAATAACTACAGGAGCAGTCTATAATCTAAAAAGAGTGATTTAACTTTTTTTGAGGAGATATAATGGGCTGCTCTTGTCTATTTCTAAATTACTCAATTTGAAAAATTAAATTACACTATTTAGATAATTGTACCTTTGTTAAGAAGTTGTATTCAGTGGAGTTGGTCGATGATAAATATCATTGCTTACAATGCGACAATAGAGATCAAAATCTATTTTTTAGTTTTGAGAATAGTAGTTTGAAGACAACGTATTGTAAGAGATGTATCGCTTTTGGAAGAAGTGATGATAATTTTGTAAAATTTCATATTAACATTCCAGTATCGAAAAATAGAAGCACCTAAAAAACCTAGTGTAAGACTGAGTGATGTCCAGGAGGTAGCAAGTGAAAGATTGGTAGATAATACTAGGAAAGCTCTAAATACACTAGTTTGGGCTGTTTGTGGTGCTGGAAAGACAGAAATAGTTTATGAGGTAATTTATCAAGCGATTTTAGAAAGTAAAACTATTTGTTTAGCTATTCCAAGGAGAGATGTAGTTAAGGAATTATCTGAGAGGTTTTATCGTGATTTTAGTGGCTATCCTATAAGTGTATTACATGGCGAGGAGAAGGTGTTAGAAGAATCTAATTTTTATATAATGACTACTCATCAGCTTGTTAAGTACTACAATTACTTTGATATAGTGATAATTGATGAGGTGGATGCTTTTCCGTATTCAGGAGATGAATGTTTAGAAAATGGTGCAAAAACAAGTTTGAAAAATAATGGGGTGCTTGCGTTTTTATCAGCTACGCCTTCAAACAAAATTAAAGATAGTGTCGATGAAGTTATTAAAATACCTATAAGATACCATAGATATTTATTACCTGTTCCGAAAAATTAAAAATTGAAAAAGAGCGATGTGTTTGATTTTACGAAGAAATCCAAATTTATAGAAAAAAATTTATAAAAAGAAAGATTAGCTAGAAATAGGAGAACTTTGATATTTGTCCCTGAAATAGGAATGTGTAAGACGTCTGTACTTTTATTTAAAAAAATAGTTTGCAAGATGATATTATTATAGATTTTGTATATAGTGAAGATGAAAAATAGAAGTGAGAAGATTAAGAAATTTTTACGATAGAAAGATAGATATTCTTGTAACTACTACTATATTGGAACGAGGGGTGACTTTTGATTATCTAGATGTGATAATTTTTCGATGCAAAGCATATAAATTTTACTAAATCAGCATTGATTCAAATTTCGGGTAGAGTAGGAAGAAAGGATTATGATAATAGTGGGGATATAGTATTTTTATCAGATAAAATTAGTGGAGAAATGAAAGCGGCGATTAAGGAAATAGAATACATGAATAATTTAGCGAAATATAGGAAGTTAAATAGGAGGTAGATTATGAATTGTAGTTTTTGTGGATTAGAAATTATGAGTAAGTTAGGTTTTCGATACAATTTTTCAAAAACAAAGGAGAAATTTCGATTGTGTGCTGAATGTAAGGAACATCTTGATATTAATATTTTAGAAGTAGGAGAATATACTCTTTATTATTTCTCTGATTATGAGTTTGTAAAAGATGATATTTATTCTATAAAAATATTTTGGAGATGTAGCATGTGCGCTGAAGTTTAAAAAAATCTGTTTAAACGATTTCTTTCTTTAAATATTTTTTTGATCTTATAACGATTGTACCCGCTAACGAAATTCGGAAGATTATACGAGGATTTGATCATGTTGAACAGATATGCAGAATATGCGATATTAATTTTGAGAAGATACTAGGGTGTGAATATAGAGAAAAAGCAGGCGAAACTTCATAAAGAGAGAAGGGAGAATAAATATTATATTCTACCTACTGTTTCTAAAAATGGAAAAGGTTGGGAGTTTATTGATTATAGATGATATATTTACAAGTGGGAATACCCTACTAGGTTGTGCTAAAACTATAAAGGAAGTTTATCCAGAAGTAAATATAAGTTTCTTAACATTATCGAAAGTAAACTAGCGCCTGATTTAAGTATTTTTTACTTAACAACTTAATTTTTTTATGGTATAATGTTAAAGTTGAATTAAAATGTTGTCTTAGAAAGGTTGGGAGTGACTCAAAAATCGTGATTTCGTAGAAATCGATTTTGTCGAGTCACCCCCGCACAGTTTATTAGATATCTAAAAAAAGCTTCTATAAAGCGCATTTAGATATCAATAAACCACTGCGTCTATGAGTTCTCATATAAATTTTGTTAATTTTTTTAGAACTTTTGGAGCAACCTCAAATTATACAGTTAGAGATGGTTAAAACAAAAAAATTTTATTTTCATTTATAATGATCGCATTAATTTTTAATTTTAGTAGTTTTTCTTGTCGAAGAAATTTGAATTAAATAAAGATCAAATTATTATATTTTTGGATATTAGTTTTATTTTTGGTCGGCAATAAGTATTATTAGAGCATATAGAAAATTATATGCTATAACGCCGGTTGAACAAGGTGGACTTTCGTTAACTCCGGTACTTGCTGCACAGATTGCTGCAGGTTATGGACTTATGAGTTTAATTGTAAGGTTGCCGATGTTTTTAGCGAGTGATATTTTTAAGAGAAGAAAAATATTCGTGCAGATCTCGTTATTTTTTTACTAATTGTAACATCGTTTTTTTAGTTGCATTTAACGGAAGTTATGTGACGTTATACCTATCATCATTATCTCTTGGTATAAGTGCAACAATGCTTGCCTTATTTAATGTTATTTTCTCAGAAACATTTTCGAAAGATAAGGCAGCTGTATCAGTTTCTATATTATCAGTAGCACCGCTGTTAGCTGAATTTATCGCAGCTCCAATCCAATATGTATTCACTATGAATACATATAAGCACTTTGATTATATGTGGATAGTAGCAGGAATTATTGCAGTAGTAACGTTTATATTATCTTTTATGATGAAAGATTATCGTCCAATCGATAGTGATTTTTCATTTAATAAAGTAAAAAGTAGTAATTAAGCATAAGAGTTTTATTTATATCTGTTTATTAGCATTGTTACTTTCATTTATTAAATTCTCAACAAGTGGGGCAAATATGATTGCTTATGGTAAAAACCGAGCTAAATATGACGCCACTTATGCTTGCATATATGGATGCAGTCTTTGCTGTTCCTCAACTTATTGCAGGGGTTCTTGTGGGAGTGTATTTCACTAGAAAATGGGGTATTCAAAAAACCTTATTATTCTTATTAGGATGTTCATTAGCATTCTACATAATAGCGTTGTATGTTAATAATCCATATGTTATTTATTTCAGTTATATTCTTAATGGATTAGGGTATGGAGGTGCATATAATGCGCTAATCTCACTTGCTATGCAATATTTTTGATAGAGAATACCGTAATGTAAGTATGGGGATATACCAAGCGTTCTTCGCGCTAGGAATCTATTACGGAGATTATGTATATGTATGGATTGCTAAACATGTGAAAAAAATGGTTTATTTGGTTTCTCGCAAAGTAAAGCAATATTCTTAATAGTGATAGGAATAACTCTAGTAAGTATGTTTATGGTTAAGATCAAAGTTAGAGATAATTAAAAAGTTGATTCACGATTTTGTGAATCAACTTTTTTTGTTTTGAATTTATTATCCGATTAGGTCGGCTCTTATCCACCCATTACTTCCTCCGTATGAAACATAAGCCCATGCTTCACCTTCAGAGTTTACTTGGATATAGTGTTGGTAAACAGAACGTCCTACTGGAATAGCAGTGATGATACTACTTGAATCGTTAGAAGAACTTCTTAAGTTAACTCCGGCTGATGGTCTAACGTAAACAGTACGCTCATCACTACGACGACTTCCAGAACTTGAAGAGCTAGAAGCTGAAGGTTTAGAAGAGCTTTTTTAACGATAATAGTTTTCTTTTTCTTTAGCTTTTTTTCGTTTAAACCATTAACAGTGAATGTACGTTTAAATTCTCCTGTTGTTTTAAGTTTTAATTTGTTTACTGTATTTTTTTATTTAATGAAATAGTTACTTCTACTTTATCACCATTTTTTTAAATTACTTTGTTTATCAAATGAGATGTCTGGGTTTGATAATAAGTTTGAGATTTTCCGCATTTGAGTTAGCAACTTCAGGAACTTTTTTTAATATCAACTTCAGGTTTTTCCTTCACCTTCAGCACCATATGTTACGAAGTTTACTTCATATGTAGCTAAGTCAATAACATTTTCTTTTTTTCAAGAATTTATTATAACCGAAGTATAATCCCGCAACTAGTACTACAAAAAGTGATTATTGCTGTTAATACAATTGGAATAATACTTTTCTTTTTCTTTAGGCTCTTCCATATACATAGGAGGAACGTTGTAATTTTGTTGTTGATTGTTATAATTTTGAGGTTGTTCGAAATTTTGATATTGAGTATTTTGATACTGAGTGTTTTGATACTGAGTGTTTTTGATATTGTTGATCGTATTCTTGATTATTGTATTGAGTATTATCCATATTTGGATCGTAATTATAGTTAGGATCAAAAATTTTTGATTATTGAAGTTTTGGTTGTTTGGACCTTGACTATTTCTATTCATTTAATTCTCCTTTGTTAATAATATTTTTAGTTTGCGTAGTCTCCACCGAGCGTTTAGATACTCTTCAAGTGAAATATTTTTTTCGTGAATTGTTTTAGCTGCCTCTTCTCCAACATAACGGATGTGCCAACTTTCTTCCATATATCCAGTTTTATCTACGAATTCTGGTTTATATCTGACAATATATCCGTATTTATGCGCGTTGTTAGCTAACCATTCAGCAGCTTTTTTGCTACTTTCATTAGTTCCGTCAGATCCTAATAGTTGACCTTGATTATCGATTAAGTCAAAAACTAGGCCTGTTTGATGTTCACTGTATCCTGGGCGAGCTGAGAATCTGTCTGCTTCTTGTTTTCCATGAGAAGCTACATAATTGTTGTAAAGACCAGCTTGAGTGTCATAAGCCCTAAAACCTGATACTTGATTTGAAACGTTAAGTCCTAATGCTTGAGCATCGCTAATTAATTTGTTAACTTTTTGTCTTGCAGTAGGATTTTCTCCGGGATTATAGTTAGCAGGTAGTGGATGTTTTTTGTTAGCTAAAATAATACCGTTAATAACTGTAGGTTCAGTAACTGTTTCTGGAGTTTTTCCTAAAGTTGATGAGTTTTTTTCATCGTTTTTATTTTTATTGTTGTCTTTAGTAGTAGAAGTTTTAGAATCCTGTTTTTTTGATTTGATGAATTAGGAGTTGTTGCCTTATCATCTTTAGTTAAATAGTAAAATCCACCCTAAAGCGACAGTTAAAACTACTAAAGTAACTGTTACAATAGTAATAATATTTTTTTCATAAAAAAATAACCCTTTCTTTAAGTATAATAAATGCATTCAAAATTAATAGTAATGCGAAATAAATATAAATACAAAATTAAATGTATCTCTTATTAAATATGATAAGTTGAATAGCGTTTTTTTGTCAATTATAAACATGATTTTTTTATTGAAAAATTACTATATTAGAAATTATTAATCTTAAATTTTTTTAATTTGAAGAATTTACATGAAATTTATCGTTTGAGTTCTTTTTTTCTTTATTATTAGTAGAAAGTAATTTTTAAAAGGATGAATTATATCCAAAAAGTTATTTCAAGTTTATTTGTTATAACAGTATGTTAATGTTTTTTTATTTTTTTCTTTAAAAAAACTCTGAAATTTGGTATAATAATAAAGATACCTAATATAGTTTAATTACTTATGAGGGGTATTATAAAAAAATAAAAAAAGGAGTGTTAATTTGGAAAAATAACATTTCAGATCTTTTGAGTAAAGAAATTGAAAAAAATTAATGGCGAATAAATTTTTTTCTTTAGGATGCCTAGTAATTTAAAAAAATATTGTCATATTCAGCCAGTTATTTGGTATTGATATTATTAGGTACACTATTGAATATTGAGATTATTGCAGCGTTTCTTTCTGTCTTCCCACTTACATATGTACTTGGGGCGAGAGGATTGAAATCATTCTTGCCATTGATAGTTTCTGGAGGGGTTATGTTGTCAGTATTAGCTTCTCCAGTTATGATGTTTTGGTTTGGAATTCATATGGTTGTAGCATATATAATATACAAAACGATATATTTGCGTGCTTCTAAATTATTCCCCGGTAGTAGCTATAACAGCGATATTATTTCTATCTATAGCTATATATGTATTTTTATCTATAAAAATTTGGTTATATAACTATTGATAGTAAAACAAATTTTAGAGTTTATTAATAACTATGTTAATTCTGTAGTAGAAATGAATCAGAATGTTGATAAGAATCTAGTTTTAGAGAGCTTTTCGAATATGCAAAAATATTTCCAGTAACATTATTCATAATGTTATTTGTATACAGTTTATGTTTAGTACAATATACACTTTCTTTATTGGCTAGAGAATATGTCATTATTCCTGCTTTTCCAAAAATTTAGTCGTATAATGTTAAGTCCGAGAAGTGGTTATATATACATAGGTGTTTCTTTGGTTACTTTATTGATGGAAATGCAATCAACAGGTAATATGTATAGTTTTTTGGAATATTTTTACTACAAAAATATATCGGGTGTATTAGCATTAGCATTTATATTAAATGGTTTATTCACTGCGTTTTTTTCTTTATTGAACAAAGAACACAGAATAAATCTACGATTACAAAACCTATTGTGTTCATGTTGATGTTAATTTTTAGTCCCATCTTTGAATTGCTTGGATTTGTTGATAGTATATTTAAGCTAAGAGAAGGATATATTATTATGAAGAGGGGAGATAAGTATGAATGAAAAAAGAAAAATATGAATTAATAATTGCAACTATTTTTTTCTAATAGGTGCAATATTTTGCGGGATATTGGATATTTTTTTAGCTTAGTAATCTATTTATTAATTGGTATACTTATTTTTCACATTATATATTCTTCAAAAGAAAAAAAGCTGTAGAACAAATGAATAGATATATTAGTAAACTTACTAATAGAATCAAAGATTCTTCGGAAAAAAAGGAATTAACAAGTTTCCTATTGGGATAATTGTAATAGATGAAGATAAAAAAATATTGAATGGGCGAATAATTTTATTTATAAAAAAATATTAAAGTTGAAGAGATAAAAGGTTTAAAACATTCTTGAACTTATGCCTGAAATCTCAGAATTATTTGAACTGGAAACACCTGTAGATAATCAGTTTGAAATTTTTGGTAAGCATTTTAAAGTGAATTATCAAAAAAGATAGTGGATATATTTATTTCTTTGATATTACAGAAAGTAAAGTTGTAATGCAAAGGTTTAGAGATACTCGCCCAATTATTCTTAATTTGAGTCTTGATAATTATGAAGATGTATCCGATTCTTTAGATGATGAAGTAGCGAGTAGATTAGATGCTACTATAGTTATCACTTTGACGGATTGGGCTAAGAAGAATAGTATTTATCTAAAAAGAATTGATGAAGATAGATTTATCGGACTTTTAAAATGTTAAAGATTTAAAGAAAAATAGAAAAAGAGAAATTCCAAATTTTAAATACAATTAGAAATCTAAAAAGAGGTCTTTGATGCGCCGATTACTTTAAGTATAGGTGTAGGTATGGGGACGGATTTCCTACCAGAATTAGGAGAACTTGCGAAAAGTTCACTTGATTTAGCTTTAGGACGTGGAGGAGATCAGGTTGCTATGAAAGATGTTGATGGTACGATTAGATTCTATGGTGGTAAAACAAATCCACAAGAAAAACGTACTAGAATTAAGGCGCGTGTTGTATCTAATGCGTTAGCTGATATTGTAAGTGATAGTGATAAAATAATCGTTATGGGACATAAGCGTCCTGACTTCGATGCTGTTGGAGCTTGTGTAGGTATTTATACGTTTGCTAAAATAGTAGGAAAAGAATGCTACATTATTTTAAATGATAGTGATCGTGATGAAACTATTCAAAAAGTAATGTTTGAAATTGATAACTCAGATGAACAGTTGGCAAGAGTTTTTGTTGATAGTGATGAAGCTTGGGAACTTATGACTCCACAAACAACATTAATCATTGTGGATACATCTGATGCATCGCGTGTAATAGATGCAGCGATACTATCTAAAGCTAATAGAAAAGTCATAATTGACCATCATAGACGTGGTGAGGATATAATTACAAATCCATTGTTAACTTATATCGAACCTTATGCTTCATCTGCATCGGAATTAATAGCAGAATTGATAGAGTATCAAACTAAATTAGAAAAAATCACTCCAGTAGCGGCGACAATTATGCTTGGAGGAATTGTTGTTGATACTCAAAACTTCTCAATAAGAACTGGTTCTAGAACTTTTGATGCTGCTGCTTATTTACGTAGTAATGGAGCAGATCCTACAAAAGTAAAAACAATTCTTAAAGAACCATTTGAGAACTTTATGAATAGGGTAGAAATCATTAATAACTCTATTCAAAAAACACCAGAGATAATAATGGCAAAAGCCCCTGAAGATAAATATTATACTAATGTAATGCTTGCTCAAAGTGCAGACTTACTTCTAACTCTTAAAGGAATTGAATGTAGTTTTGCTATAGGATATTTAGAAGAAGGTAAGGTTGGAATTTCAGCAAGATCATTAGGGCAATATAAATGTTCAATTAATTATGGAGGAGCTTGGTGGTGGAGGTCATCTTGCCAACGCAGCAACTCAAATAGAGGGAGTCAATTTAGACGAAGCTTTAGACCGACTAAATGATGCCATCGATAAAAATATTATCATAAAAATAAAAAAACATAGATAAAAGGAGAAATTGTAATGAAAGTTATATTTTTAGAAGACGTTAAAGGAAAAAGGAAAAAAAGGAGATGTTAAGGAAATTGCTGATGGATATGCAAAAATTCTTAATAACAAATAAAAAAAGCTGTAGCAGCAACAAATGCTAATATGGCAACACTTAAAGGACAACAAAAACGTGTTGAAAAAGATAAACAAGAAGAATTAGTTCAAGCTAACTTACTTGCGAAACAATTAGAAGGTCTTGAAGTGACAATTAAAGTTAAATCTGGAGAAGGTGGAAGATTATTCGGATCAGTATCTTCTAAAACAAATTGTTGAAGAACTTAAGAAACAACATGATCTTAAAGTAGATAAGAAAAAAATCGACTTACCACACGGTATCCAATCTTTAGGATATACAAATGTTAAAATTAAACTACACAATCAAGTAGAAGGAACTATTAAAGTTCATGTAGTGGAGCAATAGTAAATAAGTTGAAGGTGACAATATGAAATATCATATAGATTCTGTTGTAATGGCAGAACAATCGTTATTAGGGGCTCTGATGCAAGAGCCAGAGAAATTAATAGAAGTTAAAGCAACGGTTGATCCGGAAGACTTTTATGATGAACGAAATAAAGATATTTATAGTGCTATTTTACGTTTAGATGAAATGGAAATAATACCTGACACCACTACGATTTTTGAAGAAATAAATAATAGTGGGGCATTCAGAACAGTGGATGCCTCATTATATATAGTGGACTTATATGATATTACTCCAAGTTCTCGTAATATTATGCACTATGCGAACTTAGTAAAGAGATATTCAATATATAGAGAAATTCGTGCAGCACTTTTAAATAGTACTGAGGAGATGAATCAGGGAAATGCTGATATAGACTCTTTAACAGCTACATTATTTGATCAAGTCGAACGTGCGATGGAACGAGCGAAAACATCTCAGTTTAAAAATATGAAAGATGTTACCGATGAAGTTTTTAAAGAAATTTTGGCTCGTATGGCTGGAGAAGGTCAGAATGTTGCTGTACCTACAGGATATGGAGCATTAGATAAACTTGTAGGTTTTGGTAAAGGAGATTTAATTATCCTTGCAGCTCGTCCTGCGATGGGGAAAACAGCATTTGCACTTAATATTGCCCTTAATATTGCTGGAAAAAATCCTCGTTCAGAAGAAGAGAAAAGAACAGTTGCGTTATTCTCATTAGAGATGGGTGCTGACCAGCTTGTCTCTAGGATGATTTGTAGCGAGGGAATGATAGATTCTGAAAAGATCAAAAGAGGTGATTTAGATAATGATGATCTAATGAAACTTGAAACAGCAGTTCATTTCTTAAATCAAAAAAATGTCTTTATTGAGGATAGTGCTTTTATTAAAGTAAATGAAGTAAAAGCAAAATGTAAGTTATTAAAAGCAGAACAGGGTCTAGATCTTGTTGTTATCGATTATCTTCAACTTCTTCAAGGAAGTAAGAGAACTGATAACAGGCAACAAGAGGTTTCTGAGATTTCTCGTAGCTTAAAACAAATGGCTAGGGAATTAGAATGCCCTGTTATCGCGTTATCTCAGCTGTCTCGTAGTGTGGAATCTAGACAAGATAAACGTCCTATGATGAGTGACCTTAGGGAATCTGGAAGTATCGAGCAAGATGCAGATATAGTTTCGTTTTTATACCGTGGTGATTATTATAGAAGTGAAGATGCAGATGAAAATGAAGTTCAAGAAACAAGTGATGTTTCAACTATTGAAGTAATTATTGCTAAAAATAGGCATGGGCAGACAGGGACTGCAGAACTTGCATTTATGAAACGATATAACAAGTTCGTATCAAAAAAACTTATGGTGAATAGGAGGGAAAGTAATGACAAATAGAGATAATAATTCTCAGAATAATGAGTTTAATAATGAATTAAATGGTTATTATGATCAAAATGGAAACTATATTCCTTTTGGTTATTATGATGAAAAATGGAAACTATGTTTCAAACGGTTATTATGATCAAGATGGAAACTTTATTCCAAATGGCTATTATGACCCAAATGGAAACTACATTTCAAATGGTTATTACGACCTAAATGGCAATTTTATTCAAAACGATGGAAATAATCAAAATAATAATGAATTTACGCCTGCGGGTTACTACGATCAAAATGGATTCTTTATAGTAAATGGCTATTATGATCAAGACGGTAATTATATTGAGACTGCTCAATCTAATTTTGATCAAGGAGTAAATAATCAGTATGATCAGTTTAATAATGATGATCAAAAATAATGATTTCCTAGGAAATGCTAATTATGCTAATGTGAATCAAGGAAATAGTGAGGCACAAGTCGAGACAACTAAAAAAAGATAAGCCTAAGAAGAAATCATCTAAAAATAGGATTTATAGTTGCATTGCTTTTTAGTGTGTGTAATTGCTGCAGGAGTTTATTATTTTAAATTCTACAAGAAAGATGATAAGGTAGTTCATCTGGATCAATATAAGGTTGAATTAGCGGCATTTGGTACTAATAGACAAGGTAAGGTGAATGTTGATATTGTAGATATTCCAGAAGTAAAAAGATGCTGATGATAATATTAAGAAATTCTTGAAAAAAACCTGAGATTAAATATAATCCTACAGAAAACTTAGAGAATGGAAGTAAGGTAGATGTAGAGATAACTCTAAATAAAGAGGAAGCTCAGAAAAAAGGATTAAAAGTTAGTGGAACGTTTAAACGTACTCTAACTGTTACTGGGTTATCTGAAGAAAAGACTGAGAAAAAAGAAGAATCTAAAACTACAGGTACTGCGTATTGGAATAAGAATAAAGGTGAGAAACTTTATCAATTTGTGAAAAGTTGGGAAAAATCTCTAAACCAAAGTTATAAAGAATATACACCAGATAACAGAGTTAATTTTTATGGATTAAAACTTCCTGGTGAAACAGAAACTGTTGGGAATGCACGTCTTGTATTAGAAGGTGATAAGTTAGTTAATATGAAGTGGTCGCCTGAAGGAAATTATAAAGATGTGTATAATATAGTAGCTGTATTTTCTGATGTAGATAAACCAGCCAATTCAATACTACATCTATATTATTTCACTATTTTAAATGGTGAACCTATAGTATTGATAACTGAACAAAAATCAAGGGAATGACAAAGGATACCTGTACTTCAGAAGAACTGCTAATATAGATTTGCAAAAAGGTTTTGAAAAATATAGTTAAGAGTTCATAATAATAGCTAGGGAAGATAGCGAAAGTGTTATTTGTCTCTGGTTTTTTTACAAAAAAATATTATAATAAAGTTTTGGAGGAAAAAAATATGAATTTTAAAAAAATAAAAGGTTGATATCAACAGTGATTGTTGTTGTCTTAGTAGTGTTTTTCGCTAATTAAAGGTACTATAACATCAAGTAATAGTAATAAAAAAAGATGAGTCGGAATTAAATGGTTACTTAACGGAGTTTTTTTACAGGAGCAAAAGTATTACTAAATTAACTCTTAAAAAGGAGATAGTAGCCAAGTAATTCAAAAGATTTCAATTGAAGGTGAAATTAATGCTGAGATGACGAACACTTATTCAAGAGGATCTGTGTTGAATCAAATCAAGGAAGCAAAAAATAATCCTAATGTTAAAGCTATACTATTATCAGTAAACTCACCTGGTGGTGGAGTTTATGAAACTGCTGAATTATATAACGCCTTAAAAAATAGTGGTAAAGATGTCTATGTTTCAATGAAGAAAATGGCTGCTTCAGGTGGATATTATGTATCTACGCCAGCTAAGAAAATTTTCGTGAATACTGAAACGACTACTGGTTCTTTAGGTGTAATTATGAGTTATGTCTCTGCACAAAAATTCTTAAATGATCATGGAATTAAACAAGAAACTGTTCGTTCAGGAGATCAAAAAGCAGTTGGAGGATTAACAGAAGACTTACCAGAATCTACTAGAAAAATCTTACAAGAACAAAATAAAGAAGCGTATGAGAGATTTGTAAAAGCTATAGCTGAGGGTAGACACTTAAGTGAAGATGAAGTTAAGAAACTTGCTGATGGAAGAACTTATACAGGGACACAAGCAGTAGCGAATAAACTAGCTGATAAAATTGGTACGGAAGATGAGCTTATTGATTTAATAAAAAGAAGAAAAAGGATTATCTAATCCAACTGTAATTGAATTAAGAGCTGATAAAACTGCAGAAAGTTTAATCTCTAGATTTGTTAAAGCAACAACAAAAAGTTTTTATCTCTGAATTAAATAGTGAAGTGAATTCAAACAAAGTTGAACGTAGTTACTTAGGATAAGGAGGTTTTTTTATATGAATAATGAATTAAATAATAATACACCTTCATATGATCCTAATTTAAAATGAAACTTCTACAGAACTAGAGAATGATACGATACAAAATGAAGAGTCTACTAGAGAACACGAAGAGGCTAAAGAAACAGAAGAAAGAGTTGAAAAGAAAGAAAAAGATCTTTCGTTGCCAACGACAATAGAAGATTATATTAATCTTTCAAAGAATTTCTATGCAGGCTTTTGGACTAGATTTGTTGCGTATTTAATCGATATGATTGTTATTTATTCAATAGCTAGTTTATTGAATACTTTTTAGTTTTGGGCTTTTGAATAAGCAACTAGATTTTTCCAATTTTAGGAGAAGAATCTCTGAGTTATGTTATCGTTATGTTTACTTATTTTATCTCGATGACTTATTTCTTTTCACAAACTTTAGGAAAGATGATTATGAAGATAAAAGTGGAGACAAATAGAGGTGATAAGTTAGGTCTTATGGATGTAGTGTATCGTGAGTTAGTTGGTAGACTATTAACGATATTTTTAGCATATATCCCGTATCTAGCTGTTGCTTTTACTAATAAGAAAAAAGGACTTCATGACTTTATCGCTGACACTGTAGTAGTCAAAGAAGATTTTTCTAAACTTCGTCGTCAGATGAATGAAAAATTAGAAAGTAAAAATTAAATAAGGTTGAAAGGGGTTGACTCGAAAAATTATGATTTTGTAGAAATTGATTTTGTCGAATTATCCCCTTTTAAACTTTATGGGAGTGACTCGAAAATTGTGATTTCGAAGAAATTGATTTTGTTGAGTTATCCCCTTTAAAACGCTCTAGGATAACTTTCACTATATATCATAATGATAGCTGTTATTGATTATTTAAAAATATTGTTGACTATAATTTTAGATAGTAGTATACTTAATTTATAATAAAGACTACAAATGTAGACGAATAAGAATATTTAAAAGATAGGTGTGATTAATATATGGTAAAAAAATGAAACATATTTAATTGAAGGGATGAGCTGTGCTTCTGTGCAGCACATATTGAAGAGAGTTTAAAACAAGTTGATTATTTATCGGATGTTAATGTGAATCTTGCAACAAGTAAACTTACGCTTACTAGAGGAGAGGGAATAGATAGAACGGAAGTAGAAAAAGATTGTAGAAAAAAATTGGGGTATAAGCTTACTTATGTTTCTAGTATTGAAGAGCGAACATTTATATTAGAAGGAATGAGTTGTGCAACGTGCGCGAAAAAAATATAGAAGATACGATTTCATCTTTAGATGGAACAGAAAAAAAGCCATTGTAAATTTCTGCTACTGAGAAGATGGTAGTAGAATTTGATAAAGAAAAAAATTAAGTGTAGCTGAGATTGAGAGAAAAGTAGAAGAGGCGGGCTATAAAGCAAGATTAGAGATAGATAATTCGGTTGATGACCAAGCTGAGAAAAAACAACAAGAAATAGATGGTATTTGGAAAAGATTTATTTATTCAGCTATATTTACAGTTCCTGTGTTGTACATAGCGATGGCTGAGATGGTGGGATTACCTATGTTGGAAAGTTTAAGTCCAATGGGAAATCCAAAATTATTTTCAGCTGTACAGTTTATTCTGGTGTTACCTGTTTCGTATTTTGGTAGAAAATTCTTTAGTGTAGGAATTAGAGCTCTTCTTAGAAGAAAACCTAATATGGATTCTTTAGTAGCGTTAGGAGCAGGGGCAGCATTCTTATATAGTGTTTATTCAACCGTATTGGTATATTTAGGTGATGAACATGCAGCTATGAATTTGTACTATGAATCTGCAGCGGTAATCTTAACATTGATTACACTAGGTAAATACTTTGAAGGAGTATCGAAAAGTCGTACTACAAATGCTATAAGTAAATTGGTCGGATTAGTACCGAAAACAGCTAATTTAATAAAAGATGGTAAAGAACATGTTGTAGCAGTAGATGAAATATCTACAGGTGATATACTACTTGTTCGTCCTGGTGAAAAAGTACCTCTTGATGGAGTCGTGATTGAAGGTCGTTCGACTGTAGATGAATCAATGTTAACAGGGGAAAGTATCCCTGTAGAAAAAGATATTAATAGTAAAGTAGTAGGAGCAAGTATTAATAAAACAGGTGTTTTCAAAATGAAAGTTACCAAAGTTGGAAAAGATACTACTTTATCACAGATTATTAAACTTGTTGAAGATGCTCAAAATTCTAAAGCTCCGATTGCAAAACTTGCTGATAAAATTTCGGGAGTATTTGTTCCCATTGTTATTGTTTTAGCACTAATAGCTGGAATTTTATGGTACTTTGTTGGAGATGCATCTTGGAGTTTTTCTCTAAAAATTATTATCGCAGTGCTTGTTATTGCTTGTCCTTGTGCCTTAGTTTAGCTACACCGACAGCTATAATGGTAGGTACAGGTAAGGGAGCTGAACACGGTATTTTAATAAAAAGTTCAGAAGCTCTGCAGTTGGCTAAAGAAGTTGATACTGTTGTTTTTGATAAGACTGGAACATTGACAGAAGGTGAAATTTCAGTAACTAATGTAGTGACATTTAACGATTTAAAAGAAGAAGTTCTCTTGCAGTTTGCAGCGAGTGTAGAATATCTTTCAGAACACCCATTAGGTCTAGCTATAGTAGATGAAGCTAAAAATAGAAATTTAGATTTATTAGAAGTTAAAGATTTTAGTTCATTAACAGGATTAGGTATTTCATCAATGGTTGATGGAAAGTCAGTACTTATTGGTAATGAGAAATTAATGGTGGAAAATAATATTTCTACAAAAAGATTCAGTTGAAAAAGCAGAGAAATTTGCTTCGAAGGAAAAACACCATTATTCATAGCTGTAGACTCTGAACTTGCTGGAATTATAGCTGTTGCTGATCAAATAAAAGAAAGTAGTTTAGAAACTGTTGAAAAATTACATAGCTTAGGGTTAGAGGTAGTTATGTTGACTGGTGACAATAAAAAAACTGCTGAGGTAATTGCAAATCAATTATCAATAGATAAAGTAGTGAGTGAAGTTCTACCTGAAGATAAAGCAAATGAAATCAAAAAAACTTCAAGCTCAAGGTAAAAAGGTAGCAATGGTCGGTGATGGTATTAATGATGCACCAGCACTAGTACAAGCAGAAGTCGGAATAGCGGTAGGAACAGGAACGGATGTAGCAATCGATGCGGCGGATATAGTATTGATGAAACCTGACTTAAATTCTGTTGTTAATGCTATAGTTTTAAAGTAAAAAAACTATAACAAATATTAAAGAAAATCTATTCTGGGCATTCTTCTATAATGTTATAGGTATTCCTTTTGCGATGGGAGTATTCTATATATTCGGAGGACCGTTGTTAAATCCGATGTTGGCAGGAGCTGCAATGAGTTTTAGTTCTATATCTGTAGTATTAAATGCTTTAAGATTAAAAAAAGAGTAAAAACTAAATTAATAAAAAAAGAAAGAAGGATTAATCATGAAAAATGAATATAGTATCGAAGGTGTAAAAATGTGGTGGTTGTGTCGCTGCAGTTAAAGAAAAAAATTATCAAAACTAGATAGTGTTGATAATGTTGAAGTTAATATTCAAGAAAAAAACTGTCGTAGTTGAAGGAAAAGTATCAAAAGAAGATCTTCAAGCTGCACTAGAAGGAACAAATTTTAAAAATAAATTAGAAAAAAATGGGATTGATTCGACAAATTTGATTTTTGACATCGTGATTTGGAATCAGCCCTAATAAATAAATACCTAAGAATTAGTTATAATCCTAATTCTTAGGTGTTTTTTTGTATTTTTTTATTTGTCGTATCCTAAATATCCGATTGCGATTGCTTTAGGTCCTGCGTGAGATCCAATTACAGGTGATACGATTTCTGTTTCTACTTGATTTCTCTGAAAGTTTTTTTTAATTGAAGATAATGCTTTTTCTAATAATTTATCATTTGTATAAAGAACAAATAAACTCTTTGGATTATTTTCTTTTATTTCTTTACACATTTTTGAAAGAACTTTATTCATTCCTCTATGTTTTCCACTTACTGAAAGTAGACCATCTTTAACTAGTTATAATAGGAAGAATATTTAGTAGAGTTTGACAAAACAAACTGAGCTTTTAGTAAGTCGTACCACCAGCATAAATAGTCCATAGTTTCTACTGTTACAAGAACATTTGTGCTGTTTCTGAAAAGTTCTATATATCTTTCTTTCTATATTTTCAAATGTTAAACGTTCCTGCTTCAAATTCTTTAATAATCTTCTCGATTGCTATTCCTACCATTCTTGCTATTTGAAGAGTATCTATTATTTTGATTTCAATTCCGTCTATAAGTTCTTTTAGCTTGAATGAAAGAAGAATATGTTCCTGATAATTTTAGAAGATACACTGAAAAGCAACGATACGCTCATACACCTTCGTTGCTTTAATTCTTCATAGACACTTAGTATTCTTTACCTACAGCTGGTTGGCTTGTACTAGGTTTTTGTCCGTTATGTATCCTCTCGTAAAAATTCATCAGGAGTAATAGTTACATTATCTATATAAAGTTCATCGTCTAGACGAACCTCAACTGGGTATTACAGTTAAGATTGGATTATTTTTTTCGAATTCTTTATTAATTTGTAATGCTGAATCACATACAAAATGCTGTTTTCATAAATTTCACCTCAAATATAAATTATACATTTAGTTTTTTTAATAGTCATAAAGTTATGTAGAAAAATTCTACTTAGATAATGATAAACTAAAAAAATAAAATTTTTTTCAAATAAAAAAAGTGATACGATAGGTTAACTTATATTGAAAAATTTTTTTGTGATCGAAGTTGATTTGAAATATGATGTGAAAGCTTTCATTTATCTAAAAATATTTTTAAAAAGTTACATTACTTTATCCCTAATTATATTTATATTTGTTTACGAAAAAGATATAATGGTTTATAGAGAATGATTAGTATATTTACAGATGCTATAATAAAAATGAATAATTGAACTAGATTAATTTATGTTATAATAATATTAATACATCGGTGGAATTAGGAGGATTCAAGATGATTTTAGAAAATATTTCAGGACCAAAAGATCTTAAAGGATTGACAATTGAAGAATTGCATACTCTTGTAGATGAAACAAGAACAGCATTATTAGAAAAAATAAGTGTTCATGGTGGACATAGTGGACCAAATTTAGGAATGGTGGAGATGACAGTCGCCTTACACCATGTATTTGACTCGCCAGTTGATAAGATAGTTTTTGATGTTTCGCATCAGACTTATATCCACAAAATGTTAACAGGACGTCAAAAAGGCATTTACAGATCCTAAACATTATGATGATGTTTCAGGATATACTAATCCAAAAGAAAGTGAGCATGATTTATTTACTATTGGTCATACATCAACTTCTTTATCTTTAGCAAGTGGTATACTGCATGCAAGAGATTTAAAGAAAGAAAAAGGTAATGTTGTGGCAATTATTGGAGATGGTTCTTTATCAGGTGGAATGGCCTATGAAGGGCTAAACACAATAGCTACATTAGGGAACTAATGCAATAATTATAATAAATGATAATGACCAATCTATTGCTAAAAATCCTAAAGGTGGTATATATACTGCATTAAGAGAGCTACGTGAAAATAAAGGTCAGGTAACAAACAATATTTTTAAAGCATTAGGATATGATTATCGCTACTTAGAAGATGGTAATAACTTAGAAGAACTAATTTCATTATTTAAAGAAGTAAAAGATATAGATCATCCGGTAGTATTACACATTTACACAGAAAAAGGTAAAGGATTTGAACCGGCAGAAAAAGACCATGAAAAATTCCATGCTGGGGGACCGTTTAGTTTAGAAACTGGAGAATATAAAAATCAAGGGGCCTCTTCTCAAACATACAATGGTATTACATCTCAATATTTAGCTAAAAAATTAGAAGAAGATCCACTAGCTGTTGTTGTAAATGCAGGGACACCAAGAATAGTTTTCGACAGAGAAATAAGAGAAAAATTTCAGAAAGTCAATTTGTAGATGTTGGTATTGCAGAACAACAAGCAGCAACTATGACAACAGGCCTAGCTAAAAATGGAGCAAAACCTATTTGGTCAGTATTTTCTACATTCTTACAAAGAGCATATGATCAACTTTCTCATGATATGGCATTAAATAATCAAGCAGGGGTAGTATTAGTCTACGGCGCATCAATAAAACTCAATGAATGATGAAAGTCATCTAGGATTTTTTGACATACCATTTATATCTCATATACCAAACTTTGTTTACCTAGCCCCGACTAATAAAGAAGAACATTTAGCAATGTTAGATTGGGCAATTAATCAAGATAAACATCCAGTAGCTATTAGAGTCCCTGTAGGAAGTGTTGTAGAAACTGGCGAAGAAGATACAACAGATTATTCTATTTTAAACAAGAATAAAGTAGTTAAAGCTGGGAAACAGGTTGCGATATTTGGAGTTGGAAACTTTTATGGCTTAGCCGAAAAAGTTGTAGAACAACTGAAATCTAAACATAATATAGAAGCAACACTGGTAAATCCAAAGTTCTTAACAGGTTTGGATAAAGAATTATTAAATTCTTTAGAAGAAAAATCATAAGTTAGTTGTAACAATTGAAGATGGTATAGTGGAAGGTGGATACGGTCAAACTGTAGCAAGCTTCCTAGGAAATATAGACTTAAAAGTACAAAACTATGGAATAAATAAAAAATTCTATGATAGATATAAAGTAGAAGAATTAATGGAAGAAAATGGTTTAACCGTAGATAATATAGTAAAAAAATATTATAGAAAGTCTATAAAATAAGTAAAAAAAGCATCCTCAATTTTTTTGAGGGTGCTTTTTCTATTTAAAAACTATATTATATAAATTATTTTTGTTTAGAAATATATGTAGTTAAAGTCATGAGAGTAGGGTTTTATAAAAAAATTAAAAGCGTTTTTTTCTTTTTAAGAGAAAAATAACTGTATTAATTTTTTTGAAACGTTAACATTATAATAAATGTAGGTGGTGAAGCAAATGGAGATTTTTTTAATTATGATAATAGAAGTTTGAGACTACTAAATATACTAGAATCTAACTTTTTAGTTCAGGATCAATATTTACTAGATGTATTAAAGGTAAGTTCAAAAAAACTATTAGTAATGAAATAAAAATCTTTAAAATGAATTATTTGAAGACTGTGCATACATAGAAAAATAAAAAAATTCAAATTATAGTCTTTTTATTACAAAGTTAGAAGAATACTTAAAGAGAAAAAAAGATCTATATATGAAGCTAGTGTTAATTTTTGATTCTAGTAAGGTAAGGCTAGTATATATATTTAAGACATTAGTTTCATCGGGTGAAAGTACACTAATAGACGATTTAGCTTTTGAAATGATAGTTAGTAGAACAACTTTAAATTCTGATATAAAAAAATTAAATGACATTATAAGTAGTTATAATCTTGTTATAAAAGGAAAAACCTAATACAGGTATTAAAGTAGTTGGTCTAGAAAAAGATATTAGAATTTTTTTATTTTAGAAAAATATTTTTTTAATTATATGTACAAGGAAGATATTTTTGATAAAGATGATAATATGTTTTTTTTGATGAAACATTTGAAAAGTACAAAAATTGATAAACAGGCAAAAAGCTGAATTTTTTTCAGATACTTAACAGTGTCTTTAGATCGATTTGCTAATGGCTTTTATCTAAACTTTGAAGAAAAAGCAATATGAAGAATTATTAAACAACTATGCACAACCTTTTATTAAAGAGATAAGTGATTATATAGAGAATAAATATAAGATAAACTTATCCACTGATGAAATCAAATTTTTAGCGATTTGCTTTGCTACGATGAGAGTTCCTACAAAAAAATAAATAAAAATAAGAGAAAATCTAAAAATATACTGAAGAGTATACAAAACTTGTTCAGGAAATTTTAGAAACAGTTGTTTACGAGTATGGACTTGAATTTGATACTTCGGATATAATTGAAGAATTTATCTATCACATATACTTTTAATGGAACGATTTAAAAATACGGTGTTAGATATAACAACAATATGAAAGAGAAAAATTAAAGAACAATATCCGGTATCATATAAAAATTGCTAAAACTGCCAGTAAAGTAATTAACAATAAGTATAACTATATAGTTTCAGAAGATGAAATTAGTTATCTAGCAATATATTTTTGAAACATTATTGAAGAAAAATAAAAAGTTCAATCTGAAAAATCTAAGTATCTTGTTGATAACTAATTCAGGACCAGCATATAGCAAACTTATGATAAATGAAATAGAAAGTATAATAGTAAATTCACAAGTATCAGCATACACCACTTTTGAAAAAAGTTGATTATAGTAAATTTAATATTATAATTTCTACTGAAGATATAAAGTTTGAAACAGAAACGCCGGTTATTTATCAAAATGAAATTTTAGATAAGATGTACTTGAAAAAAAGAAATTAATTTTCTACAATATGTTAATAAAAATGAATAATCCTAGTATTCGAGGAATGGAATCAGTATTGCTAAGCTCGATGAGAGAGGAGACATTTTTCAAATGTGATAGCAAAAAAACATATGCTGAAAAATATTGATTTTATGATAGAAGAGTTAATAGAACAGCATTTAGTAGATGATAAGTTTTTAAAGAGAATCAGAGAAAGAGAAAAAAATCGTCTATGATTTTTTTGAGAAAAAAATGTAGCATTTCCACATACGATAAATAAACTGGGAGATGATTTAATAATTGCTCTAGGGGTAAGTGAAAAAGGATTTAAGGATAATGAAGACTTAAAACTAATATTTATGGCGTGTGTACCTGAAGGAGAAAAAAATGGGTTGATTTTAGCTAAAAACCTATGATGAATTAATTTCTATTATTAAAGATGAAAAAAATTAATTACAGATATATCTAAAAATAGATAATTATGACTTATTAGTAAATTACTTTATAAAAAAATACTAATTTATATAGATAGCAATTAGGAGGACATATGAATTTAATAGTTTTAGGAATACTCTTTATTTTAGCGTTTATTTTACAGTATGCTCTAACTTATGTTCAGTTAAATAGTTTCAAACGAAGCTATAGTAAACTTAGACGAATAGGTAGAGTAGTAATAGGAAGAAAAAAAGGTGCTGCACGTGCGGGAGCAATTGTTATGCTAGCTATAGACGATAATGATAAGGTTATCACTGGAGAAGCTATGCAAGGAGTAACAGTACTTGCTAGATTTAAAAAATTTGAATATTTCAATGGTCTTAAAGTAGGGACTATAAATAGAGAAGATTGTAAAGCGATAAAACTATCAGCATCTTTAACTAGTGCAGTGCTTGACGGAGTTGTTAATTATAAAACAATTTCTGCTGGTGGACAGGTTGAAATGGAGCCAAGTCCATTTGGGAAATTAGCAAAAAAATTAAAATTAAATTAAATATTATAAGGAGGACAATATGGATTATATTGTTAAATTAGCATCAGGCTTTACAGGTTTATTTGACGAAGGTGCAAAAGTATTCGTAAGTTGGGTTGGAGGAATCGTACCGAAAGTATTATTACTTCTTGTATTTATGAATGCATTAGTTGCTTTTATTGGACCACACAGAGTAGAAAAATTTGCTAAAGTGTGTTCTAAAAATGTAATTTTAGCTTACGGAATTTTACCATTCGTTTCTGCATTTATGTTAGCAAACCCTATGGCATTATCAATGGGTAAATTTTTACCAGAACGTATGAAACCTAGTTATTATGCATCTGCATCATATCACTGTCATACAAACAGTGGGATATTTCCACACATTAACGTTGGTGAAATTTTCATCTACTTAGGTATTGCAAATGGAATTACTCAATTAGGATTAGACGTTACACCATTAGCAATTAGATACCTTCTTGTAGGGTTAGTAATGAACTTCTTTGCTGGATGGGTTACAGATTTCACAACAAAAATAGTTATGAAACAACAAAAAATTGAATTAAGTAATGAATTAAAAGCGTAGGATTAGGAGAAATAATTATGACATACGGAACAATTAAAATAGAAAAAGGTAGTGGTGGTTTCGGTGGACCTTTAGTAGTAACTCCAAAACCAGGAAAAGATAAAATTTTATATATCACAGGTGGTGGAGCTGAACCTGAAATCGTAGAAAAAATCGTAAAATTAACAGGTGCTACAGCGGTTAATGGATTTAAAACATCAGTACCAGACGAAGAAATTTTCTTAGCAATTATTGACTGTGGTGGAACATTACGTTGTGGTATTTATCCACAAAAAAGAATTCCAACAGTTAACATTATGCCTGTTGGACCAAGTGGACCACTTGCTAAATTTATTAAAGAAGATATTTATGTTTCAGCTGTAGGATTAGACCAAATCTCATTAGCTGAAGGTAGTGAAGAAGTAGTAGTTGAGGAAAAAACTCAAGAAGAACCAAAACGTGAATTTAAATATAGTGCAGATAAAAAAGTTTCACAAAGTTTAGCAGAAAATGCTAAATCATCTGTTATTCAAAAAATCGGTATGGGTGCTGGTAAAGTAGTTCATACATTATACCAAGCTGCAAGAGATGCAGTTCAATCAATGATTACAACAATTTTACCATTTATGGCATTTGTTGCGATGTTAATAGGGGTTATCCAAGGATCAGGATTTGGTAACTGGTTTGCTAAATTATTAACTCCGCTAGCAGGGAACATCTTTGGATTAGTAGCTTTAGGATTTGTATGTTCTATTCCATTATTATCAGCGTTACTTGGACCTGGTGCAGTAATTGCACAAATTATCGGTACATTAATTGGGGTTGAAATCGGAAAAGGAACTATTCCTCCACAATTAGCATTACCTGCATTATTCGCAATCAATACACAATGTGCTTGTGACTTTATCCCAGTTGGTTTAGGTCTTGCAGAAGCTGAACCAGAAACAGTAGAAGTAGGGGTAGTATCAGTACTTTACTCAAGATTTATTATTGGGGTACCAAGGGTTATCGTAGCTTGGTTAGCAAGCTTTGGAATGTACTCTTAAAATTTTATAGGAAGCGGTCTTCGCTTCCTACATTAACGACATAGTCGACCGTAAATGAATGAAATAAAAAAATATAAGCAAAGGAAGAATGATTATGATAATTTATGAAAATACAATAAAAAGCAAAGGAAGTCTTGTAGGAGAATTTGGTGACGGGATGTTTATACTTTTTGGTGATAATGCACCAGATATGCTAAAAGATTATTGCTATGGGATTGATGTAGTACCTACTAATGCTACTATAGAAGTTGGACAAACTTTAAAAGTAGATGGAGAAGAATTTAAAATTCTAGGTGTAGGTGATGTAGCGGAGAAGAACCTAGTTGATTTAGGTCATCTAACAGTTCATTTTTCAGGAGATTTAGATAACCTATTACCAGGAGCAATTGTAGTAGAAGAGAAAAGTTGTCCAGCAATTGATATTAATACAAAAATTACAATAGAAAAATAATAAGGAGAAATAATTATGAGTTGGTTAAATTTAGAAGGAAAAACAGTAGTAGTAACAGGTGGAGCATCAGGTATTGGGGCAGCAGTAGTTGATGAATTCTTAAATCAAGGATGTAACGTAGTAGTAAGTGACTTAGCAGAAAAAGAGTCTGATAATGATAAATTACTATATGTTAAATGTGATGTAACTAAGAGAAGTGATGTTAAAGAAGTTGTAGCTAAAACTTTAGAAAAATTTGGAACAATCGATATCCTTGTAAATAACGCTGGAATTAATATTCCTCGTTTATTAGTAGATAAAAATGATCCTGAAGGGAAATATGAGTTTAGTGACGAAGTATACGACAAAATTATGGATATAAATGTAAAAGGTCTATTTATCTTCTCTCAAGAAGTTGGCCGTGTACTTGTAGCTAAAGGTAGCGGTGTAATAGTAAATATGTCATCAGAATCTGGTTTAGAAGGATCAGAAGGACAAAGTATTTATGCAGCAAGTAAAAATGCTGTAAATTCATTAACACGTTCTTGGGCAAAAGAATTAGGAAAACAAGGAGTAAGAGTTGTTGGAGTAGCACCTGGTATCTTAGAAGCAACTGGATTAAGAACATTAGCTTATGAAGAGGCATTAGCTTATACTCGTGGTGTAACAGTAGAACAAATTCGTGCAGGATATACAAGTACAAAAACTACTCCATTAGGACGTGATGGAAAACTATCAGAAGTAGCAGATTTAGTTGCTTATATAGCAAGTGATAGAGCTAGCTATGTCCATGGTGTTACATATAATGTAGCAGGTGGAAAAACAAGAGGATAATATGTTTAGTTGGAGTATATATTATATGCTCCAACTTTATTTAGTAGAAAAGAATAGTTTGTAAAGAAAATGTTTATAGATTATAATTAAATATGTAAAAGAATAATAATATAGGAGGCGACTATGGAAATTAAGGCGGTATTATTTGATATGGATGGCCTAATGGTCGACACAGAAAGTCTATCTACAGAAGCTTTTATAAATTCAGCGAAAGCTCAAGGTTATAATATGACTAAAGAGGAAACTTTGAAAGTTTTAGGATTTACTAAAGCAAATATTTATCAATTTTGGATTGATTATTTTCAAGGAACAAATGTAGATGGGAAAAAATTGGTAGATGATCATTATGAATATATTGAAAATGTTTTGTATACAGTTGGCCCAGAAAAAATGCCTTATGTGGAGGAATTATTAAAATATTTAAGAGAAAATAATTACAAAATTGCAGTTGCTTCTTCATCAGATACGGCAGATATTAAAAATAACTTAGAAAAAACAAAGTTAGAAAAATATATAGATGAGATAGCTAGTGGAGCAGAGGTGGAAAATGGAAAGCCTGCTCCAGATGTATTCTTATTAGCTGCTAAAAGATTAGGTGTAGATCCAAAAGATTGTTTAATTTTAGAAGATTCAAAAGCAGGGATAAAGGCAGGAAAAGCTTCAGGTGCGATGGTATTTATGGTTCCGGATATGTTTACTGTAGATAAAGAATGTGAAGATACAGCAGACAGAATATTAACAAACTTGGGAGAAGTAATAGGAATATTGGAGGGTAAAAATGAGTAAAATATTATTAGATAGTGCAGATATTAATAAAGCAAAGAAATAGCTAAATATTACAGTATAGCAGGGATAACAACAAATCCAAGTATACTATCTAAAATAGATAAACCTTTAGAAGAAAAGTTAGCAGAAATTAAAGAGTTTGCTTATGATAAGTATGAAATTCACGTTCAAACGACTGAAAATTCTGCACAAAAGATATTAGAAGAAGCTAAGACACTAAAAGCATATTTTGGAGAAACATTTTTTATAAAAATTCCAGTTACAAAAGAAGGATTAGAAGCTATTAGACTTTGTGACAAAGAAGGTATTAATGTCACTGCAACAGCGGTGTTATCTGCAATGCAAGCATTAGCTGCGGCAAAAAATGGTGCGAGTTATGTAGCTCCTTATGTGAATAGATTAGAAAATATTGGACAAGATGCAGAAGAAGTTATTGTTGAGATAAAAGAATTATTGAAAGATTACAAAACAGAAATATTAGCAGCAAGTTTTAAAAATGTTAAACAATTCAAAAATATACTTCTTTGCGGTGCAGAAGCGGCAACAGTAGCGCCAGATGTATTAGAAACAAGTATTTGGCATCCATATACTGATAAATCAGTAATTGATTTTGAAAAAGATTGGGAAAGAAAGTTCAATAGTAGTAAAGTAGTAGATGCATTGAAATAAATAAACAACTCCTTAGAACATAGTTTTAAGGAGTTATTTATTATGTTCGGGTATTTATTGACTATCTCCTAAATTATATATATAATTATATTATTGTATGTTTAAAAATGACGTTCGATTTGAAATTTATTAGGATTACGCTATTGTTTTTCCGAATGATCAACTAAGTTGATAAAATTTTTTTATTTTAAGGAGAAGTCTATGTTAGGTTTTGTTTTTTTGATGTTGATGATACTTTGTATGAGCAAATAGTTCCATTTAGAGATGCGTATAATAAATTGTTTAAACACAAAGTTGATATTGAGAAGTTATATTGTTTAAGTAGGTACTATAGTGAGATAAAATATGAAGATTCAAGAAACGGAAATATGACTGTAGATGAATATCACATTTACCGAGTTAAACAAGCGGCAAATGATTTAAACATTATATTAAGTGATGAAGAGGCACTAAATTTTCAAAAAGAATATAAGAAAAAAATCAAGGACGTTTAGAAATGACTGAGCTAACAAAAAGTATCTTAGATTATTCCCTTGGAAATAATATTAAACTTGCAGTTATTACAAATGGGCCTAGTGATCATCAATGGTCAAAGGTAAAGGTACTAGGTGTAGAAAATTGGATACATAAAGATAATATTATAGTTTCTGGCGACCTTGGTATAAATAAACCTGATAAAAAGAATTTTTTTGAACATGCAGAGAAAAAAATTAGATTTAAATAAAAAAATAAGTTATTCTTCATAGGTGATTCATTAGAAAATGATGTTATAGGGGCTAATAATGCTGACTGGAATATTATTTGGATAAACCGCTATAATCAAAAAAATTGCCAAAAAGATGTTAAAGTGTATAAAGAAGTTAAAAAAATAATGAAGAATTATTTTTTTGGAACTTAAAAAAAGATAGTTAAGGAAAGTTTATAAAGTTTATGTAATTATAGTTTTATGATAAAAATTATATTATAAATTAAAAAAATTTGTTATTATTATAACCAAATATAAAGGAGACCATGAGTATGAAACTAGTACTATTTAATTTAAGAGAAGATGAAAAAAGTGCATTAAATAATTGGATTGCTTCACATCCTGAAGTGGAAGTTGATGTGCATTCAGAAGAGCTAACAGCTAGTAATAAACATTTATTAGAAGGTAAAGATGGTGTAGTTCTTGCCCAAAATAAACCTTTCGAAAAAGAAGTTTATGAATACGCAAAAGAGCAAGGGATAAAAGTATTTGCTACACGTTCTGCAGGATTTGACATTTATGATTTAGAATTAATGAAAGAATTGGATATTAAAATGACTAATGTTCCTTCTTATTCTCCAAACGCAATCGCTGAGCATGTACTAACAACAGCTTTAAGAATTAGTAGAAATACTAATAAAATCCAAAGAAATGTAGAAAAACACAATTTCACATGGAATCCTGGTATCTTATCAAGAGAACTAAGAACATTAACAGTAGGTGTAATAGGAACAGGTAGAATTGGAACACAAGCAGCTAAACTATTTAAGGCTTTAGGTTCAAAAGTACTAGGTTACGATATTTATCCTAATGATGCTGCTCGTGAAGTATTAGAATATGTTGACAACATTGATGATCTTATTACTAATTCAGATATTATAACTATCCATATGCCAGCTATAAAAGATTATAATCATATGGTAAATGATGAATTTTTATCAAAAATGAAAGATAACTCTATCTTGTTAAATGCGGCAAGAGGTATGTTAGTTGATACTAAAGCATTACTACGCGCACTTGATAGTGGGAAACTGTTAGGTGCGGGATTAGATGTTTATGAAAATGAAGGTAAATATGTGCCTAAAAACTTCGAAGATAAAGAATTTGATGATGAATTACTACAAACACTAATAGATCGTGATGATGTAATTTATACACCACATACAGCATTTTACACAGAAACAGCTATTCAGAACCTTGTTGAAGGTGGATTAGAAGCGGCTGTAGAAGTAATTAAAACAGGAACATCAGCTAATGTAGTAAACTAGAATAACTAATACCCTAGAACAATTGTTTTAGGGTATTTTAATTTTTATAAAAAATCATTGACAAATGTAAACGAAAAGTAGTATACTTATTTATGTAGAGATTACAGATGTAAACAAAAACATATGATAATTAAATTAATGAGGTGAAATTTATGAATAAAAAAGAAGTGTACTCAATAGATGGAATGAGTTGTGCATCTTGCGCAGCGCATGTTGAAGAAAGTGTTAAAAGTTTAGAAGGTGTCAGTGATGTTAGTGTAAACTTAGCAACAGAAAAACTTACTTTAACAAGAGATTCCAATGTGAGCAGTGAAGATATAATAAATGCTGTAGAAAAAGCAGGTTATAGACTTAGCTTAGTTACAAGTATTGAAGAAAAAACTTTCATAATTGAAGGAATGAGCTGTGCATCATGTGCAAATAGTATTGAAGATGCAATTTCATCACTAGACGGTGTAGAAGAAGTAACAGTCAATTTGACAACCGAAAAAATGTTTGTTAGATTTGATAAAAATGTACTAAGTGTAGGACAAATTGAGCAAGAAGTGGATAAAGCTGGTTATAAAGCTAAATTAGATATTGATAAAAGTATAGATAACCAAGTAGATAAAAAGAAAAAACAAATCGATAATGTATGGAAAAGATTTTTTTATTCTGCATTTTTTACTATACCCGCACTATATATTGCTATGGCAGATATGTTTGGCTTACCGATACCAAGTATCCTGACACCAATGCAAAGTCCTAGATTATACTCAACAGTGCAGTTAATATTAGTATTACCGGTAATATATTTAGGAAGACAGTTTTTCATAGTAGGAACAAAATCTTTATTTAGAAGAAGACCAAATATGGATACACTTGTAGCACTTGGTACTGGAGCAGCATTTTTATATAGCTTATACTCTACTATCTTAGCTTATTTAGGTGATAAACATGCAGCGATGAATCTATATTATGAATCTGCTGCGGTTATACTTACTTTAATAACTTTAGGTAAATATTTTGAAGCTGTATCAAAAGGTCGTACAACTGATGCAATAAGTAAACTAATAAATCTTGCACCAAAAACAGCAAACATTATCAAAGACGGTGTTGAATCAGTAGTAAACGTAGAAGAAATAGTTGTGGGTGATGTATTATTAGTACGTCCGGGAGAAAAAATACCTTTAGATGGTGTTGTAATTGAAGGGTACTCATCAGTTGATGAATCAATGTTAACAGGTGAAAGTCTACCGGTAGAAAAAAGTGTAGACAGTAAAGTAGTAGGTGCTAGTCTAAATAAAACAGGTGTCTTTAAAATGAAAGTTACTAGAGTAGGTGAAGATACTACTTTATCTCAAATAATAAAACTAGTAGAAGATGCTCAAAGCTCTAAAGCACCAATAGCAAAATTAGCTGATAAAATATCAGGTGTATTCGTGCCTATCATTATTACTTTGGCTTTAGTAGCCGGAGGAGTATGGTATTTTGTTGGAGGAGAAACATGGATCTTTTCTCTTACAATTATAATTTCAGTTCTTGTTATAGCTTGTCCATGTGCTTTAGGTCTTGCTACACCAACAGCTATTATGGTTGGGACAGGTAAAGGTGCAGAAAATGGTATTTTAATAAAAAGTTCAGAAGCTCTACAAATAACTAAAGAAGTAGATACAGTAGTATTTGACAAAACTGGAACATTAACAGAAGGTAAACTTGCTGTAACTAATGTATTAACATATAATAACTATACTGAAGAAGAAATTTTACAGATGGTCGCAAGTGTTGAATATCTTTCTGAACATCCACTAGGTTTAGCAATAGTAGAAGAAGCTAAAAATAGAAATCTTGAAATTTTAGAAGTAAAAGATTTTAATTCTCTAGTAGGTTTAGGTGTAGTTGCAGTAGTAAATAATAAAAATATCCTAATTGGTAATAAAAAACTAATGTTAAATAATAATGTTAATATTGCAGATAATATTAATAATGCTGAAAAATATGCTTCTGAAGGTAAAACACCTTTATACATTGCAATAGATAATGTGCTTTCTGGAATTATTGCTGTAGCTGATCAAGTTAAAGATAGTAGTGCAAAAACAGTAGAGCAGTTGCATAAACTAGGTATAGAAGTAGTAATGTTAACTGGTGATAATGCAAAAACAGCACAAGCAATAGCTAAAGAATTATCAATAGATAAAGTTATAAGTGAAGTATTACCAGAAGATAAAGCAAATGAAATAAAAAAATTACAAGAATCAGGAAGAAAAGTTGCTATGGTAGGAGATGGAATCAATGATGCTCCAGCCTTAGTTCAAGCTGATGTAGGATTAGCCATTGGTACGGGTACAGATGTAGCTATAGATGCTGCAGATGTAGTACTTATTAAATCAGATTTAAATACTGTTGTTAATGTGATAAACTTAAGTAGAAAAACAATAAGGAATATAAAAGAAAACTTATTCTGGGCGTTTTTCTACAATGTAATAGGTATTCCTTTTGCAATGGGTATTGTGTATCTATTTGGAGGTCCTTTATTAAATCCTATGTTAGCAGGGGCAGCAATGAGTTTTAGCTCAGTATCAGTAGTATTAAATGCGTTAAGATTAAAAAAAGAATAAAAATTAAATTAATAAGAAAGAAGGAATAATCATGAAAAAAATACTTATAATATCGAAGGTGTAAAAATGTGGTGGCTGTGTAGCTACTGTTAAAGATAAATTATCTAAATTAGAAAATGTTGATAGTGTTGAAGTTAATATCCAAGAAAAAACTTTAACTGTTGAAGGTGATGTAGCTAAAGAATCACTTCAAGCAGCTTTATCTGACACAAAAAATTTAAAAATAAATTAATATTAAGGAGTTCAGTTAATTTCATAATTAACTGAACTCTTTTTTATTTATAACCATATAGGCATGAGAATTAACCACATATACATTTGTTGTAGATTTTTTTACAATTTAATTATATAAAAATATAAGTAACAAAAGAGAAAAGGTGGTGATAAATTATGAAAGTAGAATTAAATATTGATGAAAAAGTTTAAAGAAATATTAGTAACAATATCAACGGATAAGATAAATGATGAAGTTCAAGAGTTGGTAAATTATATAGAATATAAAGAAGATTATTTAGTTGGAATAGCTGATGATCAAGTTTGTGTATTAGATATTTCGGATATAATAAGAGTCTTTGTAGAAGATAGGAAAGTTTTTGTAGTTACAACAAAAAGGAAAGTTTGTCGTAAGAAAGAAATTGTATGAAATGAATAACTTATTAACTAAAGATTTTGTAAAAAAATATCACAAAGTGAGATAGCTAATATTAAATTTATTAAAAAAATTTGGATTTAAGTATTAGAGGAACAATAGTTATAGTTTATAAAAAAATTCAGATATTAGTTATGTATCTCGCAGATTGTTAAAAAGATTTTTAAAAACTAAACTTGGCTTATAGGAGGAAAGAAAAATGAGAACATTTCAAAAAAATTAGTTATATATATGTTGTTAGGTATTGGTGCAGGTAATCTACTTAATTTAATATTTAGTATGGCTTACGGAGAATTCTCTCCAGGAAAACCAATATTTATTGAAAGTTTTAGTAGCGTGAATACAGCTGTACTAGTTGAGACGATTGTATTTGCTATTTTAGGGTTACTACAAGGTTTAGCAAGTAATATATTCCAAAGTAAGCTTTAATGATAATATTAAAATAACTTTTATTGCTCATTATTGCTTAATACTTTTTACCGCTGGTACTAGCAGGTTACTATTTAAAATGGTTTAGCAGCTTTTACAGCATTTTTTTATCAATGATTCTACTTGCTAGTATAATATATGTAGTAATAGGTGTAGTAAAGTATTTTAGTATAAGAAAAAAGTATAAGAGAAATAAATGAGAAATTACTAAATTATAATATTAAAAAAAGGTCTGACAATGTCAGACCTTTTAATAATTTTAATCAAATATTATTTTTTTAATAAATCACGGATTTCTTTAAGAAGTTCTTCTTTAGAATCAACTTCAACTGTTTCTTCAGCTTCTTCTTCTTTAGACATTTTGTCTTTAGCAGTGTTAATAGCTTTAACAAAGATAAAGATAGCAAATGCAGTGATTAAGAAGTCAATACTAACTTGGATGAAGTTACCGTACTTGATACCTTCCCAAGCTAAATTAGTGAAATCTGGCTTAGATGGGAATACAAGAGCGATAATTGGCATCATAATGTCAGTTACTAATGAACTAACGATTTTACCAAACGCAGCCCCGATAATAACCCCAACTGCTAAATCAAGAACATTTCCTCTAAAAGCAAATTTTTTAAATTCGTTTAACATAATACTTTTTTCTCCTTTTTAATTTTTATTTTACTTTGAGTATAATATAGTATATTGCAAATAAAAATCAAGAGGAAAGCTCAAATTTTTTTAAAAAAATTTCAAAGAAAAACGTATTCCATGATAATTCTTTTTATTTAGCCATTTAATAGCACTTTTTAGTGATGTTTTTTTATACAAGTTAAATTAAGATTTTTTTAGAAAAAAAGAAACAATTAAATGTATAAATTTAACTGTTTCTTTCGTGGTATTTTTAAAAATTAAAGTTCTTCTTTTTCAACTTTATCTTTTTTTAAAAAAATTTGTTTAATAATTTAGAAGCTTTTTTTCTTTATTTTCTTCTACTTTTTTTCTGCAAAGTTTTCTTTTCGCTTATCACTTTTCGCTTTGAAGTTTGTAACATTAGATTTCATATTGTCTACAGAACTTTGTAATCCATTAATTGAATTAGCCAATCCTTCAGCAGAATTAAATAATGGATCTAATTTTTTTCAGATTTAACTTGAAGATCTTCAGCAAGAATATTAGTGTTTTGAAGTAAAATATTAGTTTCTAACATAATAGGTTCTAAATTTCCTTCAACTTTTTTAATAGTTTCGTTTAAATCTTGAGCAAGTTTTAATGCGTCTTCAGCGATATCTGTAACATCTTCTACGCATTCAGTTGCAGCAGCAAGAGATTTTCTTACAGTACCTAAAGTTCTAGCAGCACTTACACAGGCGATTAATACACCTAATCCTGCAAGAAAAAAATTCCAGCATAAGCCAATATTTGCCAATTAATATCTAGCATTTTTTATTTCCTCCTTAAAATTCTTCCTTTATTTTATTTAATATTTGTACAATTATTTATTTGAGTTTTGTTCCACAAATTTATTACAAAGTTTATTGATATTTCCAGCTCCCATGAACAGTATAACACTATTATCGAAGTTTAATTTATCAAAGTTTTCTTCACCATAGATAATTTCTGAACCTGGTGTAACTTTTTGTAAATCTTCAATACCAACAATTTTCTCTTTCTCACGAACTGAAGCGAAAATAGGGCATAGGAATACCTTATCTGCAGTTAGTAAGCTTTCAGCAAACTCATTTAAGAATTTAGCTGTACGTGTATATGTGTGTGGTTGGAATATTGCAATAATTTGTTTGTCGCTATATTTTCTACGCGCACTATCGATTGTTGCTTTAATTTCACTTGGGTGATGAGCATAGTCATCAACAACAACATTAGTTCCAACTTTGTGCTCAGTAAATCTTCTTTCAGCATGGTGATATGAACCAAGTGATTGTTGGATTTCATCAGTACTTAGACCACAAATATCAGCTAATGCGATTGCAGATGTAGCATTTGAAATATCATGTAGTCCAAAAACAGCCATAGTAAATGTTCCTAATAATTCAGAGTTTTTATAAACATCAAATTCACTATTTTCTGAAGTAGTTTTTACATTTTTTATTTGATAATCATTACCTTCATTAAATCCATATGTAACAACTTTTGCTGTACTAGGTTTTAATTGAGAAGCAAGGCGGTCATCCCCACAAATAACAACAGTATCTTTAACTTGGTTAACAAAGCTTTGGAAAGCATCGAACATATCATGTTCATCGTTAAAGTAATCAGGGTGGTCAAAGTCAATATTAGTTACTATCGCATACTTTGGGTGGTAAGCTAAAAAGTGACGATAATACTCACATGCTTCCGCAACAATGTAGTCAGAATTTTTTTCACCATGACCTGTACCATCACCAATAAGGTAAGATGTCACGAAGTTATGTTTGAAGATATTACTAACCATTGTTGATGTAGTAGTTTTACCATGTGCACCAGTTACCGCGATAGATGGGATTTCATCTAATAATTTTCCTAAAAATTGTGCGTAAGTATAGATTTTTAGACCTAAGTCTTTTGCTGCACGGTATTCGATATGTGTTTCATCGAAAGGCATTTCCTAAAATAACCTCAAAGCCTTCTTTAATATTTTCAACGTTATACCCATACATAGGGATATTACGTTGCTCTAATTTTTCTTGTGTAAAAAAATAGGTTTCTTCATCAGATCCTTGTACTTCATGCCCCATATCATAAGCGATTTGAGCAAGAGAACTCATTCCAGATCCTTTAATACCTATAAAATGATATTTACTCATTGTAATTCTCCTAAAATGTGTTTATTCTTAAAATTTTTTTATTAAAAAAATTTATAAGCACTTCAATTTTACATTAAAATGCGCAAAAAAATTCAATTGATAAATTTTATAAACGTTGTTTTTTTAATGTATTATTTTATAAAAAAATAGTATTAAATAAAAAGAGAGAATTTCTAACAAAAAAATTTACTTGAAAAAAATTTTATATAGTATAATTAGTAAGGAAAGAATGAATAGGAGATTTTTAATGAGAAAGTATTACGCGGTAAAAAAAGGTAGGAAAGCAGGAGTGTACCTAACTTGGCCTGAGTGCCAAAAACAAGTCATAGGCTATAAAGGAGCGATATACAAAAGTTTTGATAACATGGAGGATGCCTATGGTTTTTTAAATAATAATAAATTTAGAAAGAAAAATATAGAGAGTGTAGACGGTGTTTATGCATATATTGATGGTAGTTTTGACAGAGCATACAAAATATATGGATCGGGAGTAGTCATAGTTGATGGTGAAAACAAATATCAATTTAAACATGCTGGAAATAAAGAAGAATATGCAGAATTACATAATGTTGCTGGAGAAATAGAAGCAGCTAAATTTGTTATGTGGTACGCAGTAGATAAAAAGATTCCTGAAATAACAATTTTCTATGATTATGAAGGTATAGAGTCTTGGGTGACAGGGGAATGGAAGGCAAATTTAAATTATACAAAAGATTATGTTGAGTTCGCTCGTAAGGCGTCAGCAAAAGTAAAATTAAATTTTATAAAAGTTAAGGCACACACAGGTGTTGAATTAAATGAATTAGTAGATAGTCTAGCAAAAGAGGCGATTGAGGAATTTAAGGAAAATGCATATAAAAAAATATTTATAGACAAGAGGTTTAATACCTCTTTTTATAAATTAATTTAGTAAAGAAGGTGAAACAATGAATAATGAAGTCAGTAATAGTGATATTATGAAAAAAATTGGTAGTATTATTTATAAAGATAAAGTAAGAATATTAATTGCTTTAATAGCCTCAATAGCTTCATATTACTTTTACCCTATATCCTTCTGATAGATTAAGTTTTATTGTTGACGGAATAGCAAATAAGGAAATAGATTTTAATGGTGTTGTAAATGAAATCACCAAAATTATTATTGTGGGGATAGCTTTATATATAGTCTATTATTTTAAAGAATATTATACTTTTATTGGTTATGATAAGGTTATTAAAGATTTAACATATGAACTTCAAAATGATATTTATAGACATACCCCGGTATTTTTTTCAGTAGATTCAGTATAGGGGAAGTTATTAGTAGATCAACTAACGATATATCAAACTATATAGCACAAGCTTTTTGGTTATGGTGTCTTACTAGTTTTTCGATGGTATAATTTATAATATTTTTTTATAAGTGTTCTGATTTTTAAATAAGTCTAATCTAATATATCTTTTATTAATTCATATACCACTAGTAATCCAAACAATCTATTTGGTAAGTAGACGAGGTATACAAGAAAAATATTATAATAAAATGGCAAAAACAATGGATCAAATAACTGAAGAAACATTAGAAAATGTTAAGGGTATTCGTGTTATTCGAGCTTATAGCTTATTAGATAAGGTGCGTAATAGTTTCGTAGAAAAACTAAGAAGTTATTCAAAAAGCAATGAAAAATATATGAAGAAGACATTAATATATCAACCTTTAAATACTATTTCAGCGGCAATCAGTTATGTCTTAGCAGTAGCATGTGGTTTTTATTTTATTAATTCAGGTATGATGACAATAGGTGAGTTAATATCTGTATGCGTAGTAATAGGTATGCTGCAATGGCCATATATAGCAATTTCTGAATTAGTGATAATTATTATTGAAATTCGTCAAGCGACAAAAAGAGTTTTAGAAATATCAGATAGAAAACCAGAAGTTAATAATGATTTAGCTGAATATGATTTTCGAATTTAATGATAGTATCGAGTTTAAAAAAATTTTTAACTTCTTATACGATGATAAAAAAATGTATTAGAAAAATATTAATTTTAAAAATTAATAAAGGTGAGACGATAGGAATAGTAGGTAAAACTGGGAGTGGTAAAAACAACATTAATAAAACAATTGTTGAGACTTTATCCCAGTCGAAAAAAAGGCAGCTTATTGTTAGATAATCAGGGTATAGAAAAAAATACTATGATTATTCTGTCAGAGAAAAAAATGGGTTATGCACCGCAAGAATATCAATTATTCTCTAAAACTATTAAAGAAAATATCTTATTTTATCGCGAAAAACTTAGAGAATAACTTTAGAACAAGCTTTAATATTATCAGATATAAAAAAAGATATAGAAAATTTCAAAGATGGAATAAATACTCTAGTAGGGGAAAATGGAATTTCACTTTCTGGGGGTCAAAAGCAAAGGTTAGGTATAGCTAGGGCAATTTTAGCTAATCCAGACATCTTAATTTTAGATGATAGTCTAAGCGCTGTAGATGCTAATACAGAAAAAACAATAATTGAAAATATTAAGAATCATAGGCAAGGGAAGACAAATATTATAGTTTCGCATAGAATTTCAGCAGTTCGTCATGCGGATAAAATATTAGTATTAGAAAATGGTGAAGTCTTAAGTGAGGGAAGCCATGAGGAACTCTTAGATAAATGTACGTGGTATAGAGAGTTAGATGAATATCAAAATAAGGAGGTAGAACAATATGAAGACTAAAAATCCATTATTACAATTTCTACCTTACATAAAAAATTTAAAAAAAGAATATATACTAGGGACAGTATTTTCTGTGTTAAATGTCGCATTAGGTGTTCTTGGTGTATATGTTCTATCGAAAGTTTTTGACGGAATCGAGGGAAGTGTCACTAGACAAATAGTTCTCAAGTCTTTAACTATTGCATTAGGTTATGGCTTAATTTTACTTTGTTCAGGTATTTCGAATTATATTAGAAATATATATTTAGTAAAAGGTGCTAATGAAATATATGTTCGCATTCAGATGCAAGTGTATGATCATATCCAAAGCTTACCGATAAGATATTTTGATAATATCCCAGCAGGTTCCGTAGTTTCAAGAATAACAAGTGATGTTAATCAGATTAGAACATTTTTTGTATCAAGTTTTATTCAAATAATGATAATAACATTAAAAATCCTATTTTCTTACGTAGTGTTATTTTTATGTAGATTATAGATTTGCATTATTTATGCTGTTGTTATTACCTATAATGTATTTTTGTTTTAAAAATCTACAATAAACTGACTATTGATAGTATAAAAAGGCTATAGACGTAAAATTCTCAGAAAGCAACGGAATAATAAATGAAAAATTATCAAAAATTTAGAAGTAATAAAAGCATTCAACAGAGAAAAAGGCAAGTATTGCAGATTGGAATAAGCATAATATTGAGCGTTATGTCTATTGGAAGAAAACTAAATCAAGTAGATAGCTTACTCCTTCATAATATTACAGGAGTTTATAGAGTTATCTTATTTATCGGAATAGTTTATTACTACGCATATTCAAGTTTTAATAACAATATTTTTTTGGAGTTACACTAGGTATGGTTTATTTATTTATAAACTATACTACAGATATAATCTATAGAATAGCAGACTTCACTATGGGGATTTCAACATATGTTAGGGCAGTAGGGGCAGCGAATAATATTCAAGAAATTCTTAAATTAGAAGTTGAAAAAGACATTGATATGCAAAGAACTGAAGATTTCCGAGGAAATATTGAATTTAAGAACTTATATTTTGCGTATAATGAAGATGACTATGTTTTAAAAGATATAAATCTAGAAATAAAAGAAAATCAAACAGTTGCTTTTGTAGGTCATACAGGAAGCGGTAAAAGTACAATAATGAATTTGGTAGTTAAGTTTTATGAACCGAATAAAGGCGTGTTGAAGATTGGTGGAAAAGATATTTCTGAATATAGTAGAAAATACCTTAGGGAAAATATAGCAATTGTACTTCAAGATTCATTTTTATTCGAAGGAACTTTATTAGAAAATATAACAACTTCAGGTGATAAACAATTAGCCAAAAAAGCATTGATTCAAGTCGGGGGAGAGTTTATTTTAGAAAATCACTCTTTAGAGTCTAAAGTTGAAGTAGGAGGTAGTAATTTTTCTACAGGTGAAAAACAACTTATTTGTCTGGCAAGAGCACTAGCAAAAAATCCTAAAATACTAATACTAGATGAGTCTACAGCTAATATAGATAGTGAGACTGAACAAAGTGTAGGAAAAGCTATAACAGAGCTGAAACAAGGAAGAACAACCTTAATAATTGCTCATAGATTATCAACAATAAAAAATGCAGATAATATCTTTGTTTTAAATAAAGGTGTCGTTGTCGAAAGTGGCAATCATGAACAGTTATTACAAAAAAATGGAGCATATAAGAAAATGTATGAGACCCAAATAAAGGGATAAAAAATAGGATTTAAGAAAATTCTTAAATCCTATTTTTTATATTAGTTTTTGAAGACAAATTCGTATGCTAAATCGATACTCTTGAATGAAACCATAACAGTTTCATAGCCTAATGGTTTGATTAGGGCACCTACTGCATTAGCTACTTTTTCGCAAACTTCTACAGGGCGTTCTACCCAACCGATTTCAATGTTAGCACGGCTAATTTCTTCACCATCTAAGATTGCAACACTTTCAACTAAGTCAAGTGTGAATGCTTCTCTTGGACGCTCGATAATTCCAGCGATTGTGTCGAAAAGTTCAGCACTTACTTTTTTTAAGTCTTCTTTCTTGATTCCTCTAGCAACTATTCTTGGCATAATTGACCTCCAAATTTTTGAATTCGTTTTCTTTTATTATATCACAATTAGAAAAAAATATTTCTTTAAAAAAATTAATAAAAAAATTACAAATAAAGTTAAACAAAAATAAGCAAATTTTTTTAATTATATCTATAAGTTCTTTTTAAATATAAGATTGTTAAGGGTACAGGGAGTTTTTTTAATATAAAAAAAGTATTTTTCTTATTTCAGTTTTAAATATTATCAATTATATTAATAATGTGGTAATATAGATATAGAAAGATAAATATAAAAACATATTATAAAAGGGGAAATTTTTTTATTAAACTTTTTATAAAAAAATACTATTCACTTAGTATAGTAATTGTTATTTGTATTTTTAATATTTTTTTATTTTCGAATCAACCAGGAGAGGATTCCTCAAAAAAATATCTGATAATTTATTTATAAGAAAAATTAGGGCATTTTAGTGAATATGCTATATTGGGATTTTGGAGTTTTATATACTTTTGCAAATTTATTAATAAAGGATATAAATAATAATAAAAACAATAAGAGTATCTATAGCTAGTTTAATATTTTCGATGTTTTATGCGATAACTGATGAAATTCATCAGTTATTTGTTCCAGGACGTGATGGGAATATTAAGGATGTGGCGTTAGATACATGTGGAGCCTTTTTTGGGATATTGGTAGTAAATATATTATTCACCTATTTTGTAACTAAAAAAAGTGAAAAAAATCATAGTTTGTAGTTGTATTTTTTTTGTAAAAGTTATAAAATAGTTATTTAGATAATAAATTAAAAAGGAGGAGTTATCAATGCTGAAAGCACTTATAATTGAAGATGATAAATTTTTAGCAGCTTCGCTAAAAGCAGCTATTTCAGAGAAATTTGATGCTGATGTTTGTTATGATGGACTAGATGGAATAAAACTTGTGGATGAGAATGTGTATGACTTTATTATTGCTGATAGCATTTTACCAGGTAAAAGTGGAATAGATGTATTAGATTATGCACGTGAAATAAGAGAACAGAAGACACCAGTTATCATTCTTACTATTGCGGAATCAACTGAAGAAAAAGCAAGAGTTATGAAACATAGAGTGACTGAATATCTTCCTAGAACAGCAGATGCTTCTCTATTGTTAACAACAATGTCGAACTTGCTACAAAGAGAGAGCAACTTAAAAGAAGAGAATGAAGTTTCTTATAAAGAACTTGTTTTAGACTTAAAAAATGAGTTAGTAAAAACTGATACAAAAACATTAGATACAATCAAAGGTAAATATTTAGAACTATTATCTTTCTTTGTAATTAATAATAATATTGTTTTAGAAAAAGAAGAAATATTTGACCGCGTTTGGGGTGTTGATTCTGAAACAACAATTAACGCGATTGAAGTATATATTTCAGGATTACGTAAAGAGCTTAGAAAAATTGGATACGATAAAAATCTAAGAACTGTTCGTGGTGTTGGATATACTTTTGAATAGGTACAGTTATGGAATTTAATTATCCTATTGATTATTCATTATATAATGTAGATGAAATTACTATCATTATAAAATTTTTTTAGATATGATAGAGGAATGTTATACACAAGGTGTTGACCTTGCAGATTATAAAAGAGTGCTATAAAGAATTTAAATCAATTGTGCGCTCAAAATCTGAAGAAAATAATTTATATCGTGATTTTAAAGAAATTACGGGATATGATGGATATCAAACAACGAAAAGAAATGAAAAAGCGAAAAAAACAAGAATCAAGCTATAGACTTGGTTCTTGTTTTTTTATTTAAAAAAATATAATTAACTAATCATTAAAGTCGATAAAACCATAATGAAATTTAGTATTTTTTTCTTATAATTCTTTTTGAAATTATATTTTTTTCAAAAAAATATTATCTCTAAAATGTGCTTTAACTATAATTTTTATTTTTTTAGCCACTCGTCTAGCTTCTTCTAAAAAAACTTTAGTAGGAAAAATTATAATCAGCTAGGGGTTTCGATACCAGATAAATTCATAGACTCTTTAATATTATGAGAAAACATTGGATCGAAAATAAATAATATCAAATGATTTATCTTCGCACTTTTTTAAATACTCTAAGCAATCAATATTATGAGTAGTTATAGATCTCATTGCGGATAAAATTTTATTATCGCTAGCAATATAGTTTCTTAAACCATCGCTTACAATATAATGAATAATTTTATTTTTTTCAAGGGCAGTAACTTTATTGCCATAGTAACTTAAGAGAATACTATCACTAGCAAGCCCCATAGTGCAATCTAAAACTGAAGAAGATTGTGGTATTAATTCTGTTAGAGGCTCGTTATCATTATTTTTTAATTTTAATGCAGTAGTATCGAGATGGAAGAATAATTCACTATTATCTTCAAAAATAACTGATTTTATTTTTTTGTAAATTACTACAAGTCCATCAAAACTAGATAATAATTCTGTTATTGTCTTTTTATTTCTGTAGTAAAAAAATCTAATTCTAAATTTAAAGCATGGTTTTTTTGCTACTTTCAATTAGTTCATTAGATGTTTTTACACTTGTTGTTACAATAATATTTTTAGTTAGCATGTTATAATACCTTTTTCTGTAATTATGAAGTCAACTTTTTGATCGTGTTCTTCTGTAGGAATATTATCTTGAAGTAGTTGATCATAAGAAAGACCTATACTTATTTTATAGTTATTTTTGAGAAAAGTACTTATCATAATATCCTTTACCATAACCTAAACGATATCCCTGTTTATTAAAAAAACTATAGATGGAGTTATTACTAAATCAACGAAACCGTTATAGAAATCATCACTTTCTGGTTCTAGTACGTTAAAATGACCTGGTTTTAAACTATCCCATCTTGTGATATTAACTAATTTCATATCGCCATTTACTATTTTTGGGACGTAGATTTGTTTATTAGCTAGGTGTTTTTTTATAAATATTTCTGTTGTTATTTCACTGCCGAATCCTACAAAAACAAAAATACGTTCTGCTTTTATTGAATAAATCTAGTTCTTCTAATAAACTAAAGATTTTATTTGAAGCTTCTATTCTATATTCCTCTGGTAGAGTATTTCTTTCTTTTTATAAATTTTTTTCTTAGTTCCTTTTTCAAAGTATCACCTCATTATTATTATATCATAGTTATCATTTTCATATACGAAAAGAAAAAAATAATCTAGATAAACTATGAAAATTAGTCTCTAACTTTCTATTTTTTTCATATAAATCTCTAAATTAATTACTTTGAAAATAATAATAGTTTATAAAAAAATAAAAGTTGTCTAGAAAAATTACAGATTAAATTAAGTAAGAAATATATAAAGTCAACAATTGAAAATCTATAAATAATAATAATTTAATAAAGTAAAAAGGAAAAAAATAGAAATACAAACTAATAAAGTATTCATTAGAAATTTTAATTATAATGAAATGTATTTGGATATATTCGTATGTTTAGATATTTTATGTTGTAGTATGTACAAGTATAATCAAAAATTTTAAGCTAGTTAAATGTGGACATAATAAGACTATTATATAGCAAATATGTTTTCAATAATTTTTCTTATGTTTTTCAAGGGATTATTAATGAAAAATCTTTTTATATAAAGCCAGAAATAATAAAGAGCAATATAATATAAAAATTAAAAAAATAATTATCTAGTATTTAATGGAAATTATTTTATAAATATGATATAATATAAAAAGAAAAATTTATGAGAAAGGATGCCGCTACAAATAATGACAAATTCAAAAAAAGATATAAAAGATATATTAAGTAATGATGATGCAGGAACTAAGAGTAGTAAAGCGCAGAGTTATGCTAGCTTATTAGAAAAAGTTAAGCAGCAATTTAAAGAAGATAAAAAACCAACTACTACTAAACCAGTAGTTGAAGAAGAACAAGTACAAGCACAAGTAGAAGAACAAACGCAAGTAATAGATATTAAAGAAGTACAAGAAGCACATGAAGTAAAAGATGTACAAGGACTTCCTGTAACTCAGGAGGTTGAAACAAAAGAAGTTGATGTTGTTGAAGAACCCCAACAATTTGACACTAATGTTGTTGACCACCCTGACTATCAAGCTACAGTTGTCCTAAATCGTGAAGAATTAGACAAAGCTTTAGAACAAGAAGGACTTACTGAAAAAGAAGAGGAAGTAATTCCACCTGTAGAAGCTGATAAAAGTAAAGTAGTATTTGAAGTACATGGACTTAAAAAACGTATAGGGCTGAAAACAATAGTTGAGGATATTAGTTTTGATATGCATGAAGGTGAAATCATCGGACTATTAGGGCCTAACGGAAGTGGGAAAACAACAATCATGCGTATGATGGTTGGTCTTACTAAAGCAACAAAAGGGGAAGCTTATTGTTTCGAAAAACCAGTTGGTTTTGGTAAAACAGGTATGCTAAAAGAAGTTGGATCAATGATAGAAACTCCAGAATTTTATAACTATATGTCTGGTTGGTCAAACTTAAAACAATATGCTCGTGTATGTGGTAAAAAAGTTTCAAAATCTCGTATAAAAGAACTTGTTGAGTTTGTTGGACTTAGCAATGTAATTAATAATAAAGTTAAAACATATTCTTTAGGGATGCGTCAACGTCTAGGTTTAGCTCAAGCGTTACTAAATGATCCAAAAGTTTTAATTTTAGATGAACCTGTAAATGGACTAGATCCCACAAGGGGTACAAGATTTCCGTAATAAATTAAAAGAAATTGCAAAATCAGGTGTATCAATCATAATTTCATCACATTTACTAGATGAGATTGAAAAAGTATGTGATAGAGTTATAGTTATTGAAAATGGTAAGATTATCGCTGATGATAAACTAGCTAGCCTTAAAGGTGATAAAGTAGAAAGAACATTAGTAAGTACTTACGATAACGAGAGAGCAAGTTTCTTAATCCCTGAATTAGGTATTAATTATACTAGACAAGATGGAGCTTTCGTATTTGAAAATCTATCTCGTGAAGATAAATCAAGATTATTAACGTATTTAGTAACAAATAATATTGAATTAGATGTTGTACGTGTACTTAATACATCATTAGAGGATCGTTTCCTTGAAATTACTGGAAAGGGGAATAAATAATGAAATTGCTAATTAATGAATTTATAAAAGATTATAGAAAAAGTAACAACATGGATTTATATGTTAGTTACAATGGGATTAATTGGACTAGTTCAATATATTAATTCGTTAAATTTAGATAATGATGGATTTAGTAAAGCTGAATCGCTTGCAGATATCACAAATGGGGCGACTGGAATAGCATCTATTTTCGCTTTAATTATGCTAGCTAACAATTTATCTCAAGAATATTCAAAAAGGAACTATTAAATTTTTTTATACTAAACCGGTATCACGTTCAGCGATATTAACAGCGAAAAATAGTTTTAGGATTTATTAACTATATAATTTTTGCAGTTATAGGGACAGTATTTAAATATGTATTTACTAACATAGTTCTAAATAAAGGTAGCTATGATTTAAGTTTACTAAATGAAAAATTAGCTGATGGCTACTTTGGTCGCACGGTATATCAACAGTTGGCAATAGTGAATCTTACTGGTTTAGCTGTAATGATTTTTTATATAGCTATGGTAGTTCTTGTTTGTGTTGTATTTAAAACACAAATATTATCATTAGTACTAGTAATGATTTCAGTATTTGGAGGTACAATAATTCAAGGATTAACAGTATTAATTGTCGATAAATTTGAATGGGTTAAGTATCATATGTTCAACGTTCCATTATTCCAATTGTTCTATGCAACTGAAGACAATAGATATTTAGTAAAAAAACACATTTAAGTTTGAAAATGTAAATAGTTTGTTAATAATGTTAATCGCTTATTCAGCAATATTCTTTATAGTTTCATATGTAATTAATTCACGTCGTGATATAACAATCGACTAAAAATACTTAATATGTTAGGAGGTAGGTAAAATGAGAAGTTCATTAAAAAAATAGAGCGTGTTAAAGATATTTTTAGATTTAAATGGTAGTATTTTTAACTTATAAATATACAGATGAAGAAATTCGCCTTGACCTTGGTGAAGAACAGTTAAGTAGTATTTTTTTAGTAGATTTATAAAAAAAGAAATCTAGCACATGTAAAAAGAGGAATTAAAAAAATGGTAAGCTTGTAAAATGCCAGAGTGGTCTAGGAATTTCTTGCTTATTTATTCCAAGTGATAACGAAGAAGAATTTTACTTAATTACGCCATTTTTAGAATACTTTGTTCCAACAAAAGTTTTCCAAGAATCACTAGTAAAATATGGAGCAAGTATTAATGAGTTAGTTTGTGATATATATTCATCACTTCCAATAACTCCAAGAAAAAAATTCAACTATTTAATAGAACTTTTAGCTGAAGATGAGAATGTAGACTTTTTAGATGCTATTGTTTTAATTGAAGATTCTAGTGTAAAAAATGTTCGAAGAAATACAGCAAGAAAAAAAGTAACTATTTAAATAGTATTTTTAGAAAGTGAAGTTAAATTCAAACGTGAAATTATTGAAGCTGTAATAGATGGAAACATTTCTAAAGTAAATATGCTATTCGATCTTCGTCATAGAAATCACGGGGTTGAAGAAAATCGCGTAGAAGAAGGTGTTAATGTAAGACGTAGAAAATCTTATAATATGAATGATCTTCTAAGATATTCTTTAGAACAACATAGTTCAGATTACTTAGGAATTGAAGAATTATGGGTAAGAATTAAAAAAACAAACTTGATAACTATGACTTATCAGAAGATGTAATTAGAAGTTACTGTCTACTAGTTGATAAAAAAATAAATATAAAGATAAACAAGCTGTTGTACGTAACTGTATCGCATATATAAATGATCGTATAGCTGAGAAAATTAGTTTAGATAATGTTAGTGAATATTTAGGGGTTAATAAGAGTTATCTATCATCTATTTTCAATAAAGATATGGGAATTAGTATCGTAGATTATATTCATGATAAACGTGTTTCAAATGCATGTTATCTATTAGCTAATACAGACTTCTCTATTTCAGAAGTAGCTGATTATATTGGATACTTTGATACAAGTTACTTCATCAGAATATTTAAAAACTATAATGAAAGTAACACCACTTAAATATAGAGAATCAGCAGCAAAAATTAAGACATTAATTAAGATAATCTCCAGAACAAAGAGTTCTGGAGATTTTTTTTATCAATTTAAAGTAAAATAATAGTAAATATTATATAAAAATTTATGATATAATATAGTTACTTGATTATATTAGGAGATTGATTATGATTTTTGCATTAGATGTAGGGAATACAAATATAGTTTTAGGTGTTTTTTTGGTGATGATTATAATATGATGCATTCTTGGAGAATAGCTACAGATAATACTAAAACCGAAGATGAATTATATGTAATTATACGTAATTTTTTTATTGATAAAAATTTAAAATTTGAGGACTTTGATGGAGTAGTTATTGCTAGTGTAGTACCAAAGATGATGTTTGCGTTGGAACTACTAAGTAAAAAATACTTTAAAAAAGAACCTATAATAGTTTCAACAGATATAAATACAGGAATAAAAGTACCTGCTCCTTATAGTAGTAAATTAGGATCAGACCGTATTGTTGATATAGTAGGAGCTAAGGTTAGTTCGTACCTTCCTGCGATAGTAGTAGATTTTGGAACTGCAACGACATTTGACTGTGTAGATGGCGACATGAATTATCGTGGTGGGATTATTTGTCCAGGGATGAATATAAGTGCAGAAGCACTTTATACACGTGCTGCCAAATTACCACGAGTGGAGATAGAGGCGGTATCAACATCGTTAGGTATGGATACTACAAATCAAATGCAAGCTGGATTATTTTATGGATTTTTAGGACAATTTGAAAATATCATTAAACATCTAAAAGAAGAATTAGATGGTGAGTATAAAGTTGTTTTAACAGGTGGACTATCTAAATTCATAGGAAAACATAGTGAGTATGTTGATGTTGTGGATGAAGAATTAACATTAAAAGGTATAATTGAATTATATAAAATGAATAGAGAAAAGTAATTTTTTTAACTATTATATATAGAATAAAAAGGATTTATTGTTTACAAAAATAGACAATAAGTCCTTTTTATTTTTTTGGATAAACAACCTTTCGAATAGACAATTTTAATAAGAGGATGTATAATATAACATCGTAAGAAGTATAAACAATTATTATATATATTAATTAGTCGATAATTAATGTAGAAAGGATTTTTATTTAGATGAAAGATTATTTAATTAGAGGACTAGCCTTTAATGATGAGATTAGATTTTTTGTAACGAAAACAACAGATTTAGTAGAAGAAATTAGACAAAGACATGATGCGTATCCAACAGCAATAGCAGCAGTTGGTCGTACTGCGACAGTAACAACTATGATGGGAGCTATGCTAAAAAGCGGAGATAGAATAGATGTTGCAGTTCGTGGAGACGGTCCAGTTGGAACAATTTATGCTTCATCAGATGAAATGGGTGAAACAACTGCCTACGCTAAAAATATGCAAGTTCACATCCCAAGTAATGCTCAAGGTAAGTTAGATGTAAAAGGAGTAGTTGGTGGAGGAAATATTACAGTAGTTAGAGACTTAGGTCTCAATGAAAAATATACAACAACATCACCAATAGTTTCTGGAGAAATAGCTGAAGACTTTACTTATTACTTTGCAGCAAGTGAACAAGTTCCATCTGCAGTATCATTAGGGGTTTTAGTAGATACAGATAACTCTGTTATAGCAGCAGGAGGCTTTGTATTACAAGTATTACCGAATGCAACTGATGAAACGATAACAAAAATAGAAAAAGCGATAAGTAATATTAAACCAATTTCTACGCTTATTCATGAAGGGAAAACTCCTGAAGAAATAGCTAATATCTTATTTGGTGGAGAAGAAAACTATAGAATATTACGTACTAATGATGTAGTATTCAAATGTACATGTTCAAAAGAGCGTTATGCAGATGCTTTAGTCACTTTAGGAAGAGAAGAATTAGAAGATTTAGCTAAACAAGAAACAACAGAATTAGTTTGTGCATTTTGTAAAGAGAAATATCAGTTTTCTCAAGCTGAAATTACTGATTTATTAGAAAAACTTAAAAATAATATTTAGAATATAGAGCCTTAATGAATAACATTTCATGGGGCTCTTGAATTTTCACTGAAAGTCTGGTATTATTAATAAAATTAATTAAATTTAACCGAGGAGAAGCTATGAAACTGTTAAGAGAAATGGTCGTTACAGATGGAAAAAGTATATGACAATAACGTATTGAAAAGTCGATTCATTTTTTTAAATCATCAAATTGATGCAACTTTAATGTTGGAAATGGCAAAAGTATTTTATGAATATTTTAAAGATGAAAAAATTACGAAGATTTTAACTATTGAAGCAAGTGGAATCGCACCAGCAATAATGGTAGCTAATTTATTTAAAGTACCTATGGTTTTTGCGAAAAAAAGTAAACCATCAACATTAAAAGATAATGCAGTTTTTACTGCTCAGGTACATAGTTATACTAAAAATGTAACTAACACAATAGTAGTTTCAGAAAAATTCATTAATGAAGAAGACAAAGTACTTATAATCGATGATTTCTTAGCTAATGGACAAGCAGTTTTAGGACTTATGGAAATAGTAAATCAAGCTAGAGCAACTACTGTAGGAGTAGGGATATTAGTTGAGAAAAGCTTCCAAGATGGTAGAAAATTAATAGAAGACAAGCAAGTTAACATTTGTTCATTATGTAGAATAGCTTCACTAGAGAACAATGAGGTTAAATTTAATATAGCTGATGACGAAAAATAGAAAGGATAGAAATAAGATGTGGGAAAATAAATTTCAAAAAGAAGGTTTAACATTTGATGACGTGCTTTTAGTACCAGCTAAAAGTGATATATTACCAAAAAAAGTAGATTTAAAAGTTAGTTTAACAGAAAAACTTAACTTATCTATACCAGTTATTTCTGCTGCGATGGATACAGTAACTGAACATAAAATGGCTATAGCGATGGCTAGAGAAGGTGGATTAGGAGTAATTCACAAAAATATGACTATCGAAGAACAAGCAGAACAAGTAATAAAAGTTAAGCGTTCAGAAAGTGGAGTTATAACAGATCCTTTCTTCTTAACTCCAGATAGTAAAGTATATGAAGCAGAAGAATTAATGCAACAATATAGAATATCAGGTGTACCTATCGTAAATAATCGTGAAGATATGAAAGTAGTAGGTATTATTACTAACCGTGATATGAGATTCTTAACAGATTTTGATATTGTAATCAATGATGTTATGACAAAAGAACATTTAGTTACTGCTCCAGCAAATACTACATTAGAAGAAGCTAGTGTGATTTTACGTGGGCACAAAATTGAAAAATTAATTTTAACTGATGAAGCAGGAAAATTAACTGGATTAATTACTATTAAAGATATCGAAAAATTAGCTAAATATCCTAACTCAGCAAAAGACAGTAAAGGTAGATTATTAGTTGCAGCTTCTGTAGGTGTTACTAATGATATCGTAGATAGAGTTGATGCATTAGTAGAAGCAGGAGTAGATGCGGTTGTAGTTGATACTGCTCACGGTCACTCTAAAGGTGTATTAGATGCAGTTAAATCATTAAGAACTAACTACCCAGAATTAGATATTATTGCTGGTAACGTAGCTACAGCTGATGCAGCACGCGATTTATTCGAAGCAGGAGCAGATGTAGTTAAAGTTGGTATTGGACCAGGATCAATCTGTACTACACGTGTAGTAGCAGGGGTAGGAGTTCCTCAAGTAACAGCTATTTATGACTGTGCAACAGTAGCACGTGAATTAGGTAAAACTATTATTGCTGACGGTGGAATTAAATATACTGGTGATGTAGTAAAAGCTATTGCAGCAGGAGGTCATGCAGTAATGTTAGGATCTATGCTTGCAGGTTGTGAAGAATCTCCAGGTGAATTAGAAATCTTCCAAGGTAGAACATTTAAAACTTATAGAGGTATGGGATCATTATCAGCAATGGAAAAAGGTTCAAAAGACCGTTACTTCCAAGAAGATGGTAAGAAATTAGTCCCAGAAGGTATCGAAGGACGTACACCATATAAAGGTGCAGCATCTGAAACTATTTACCAAATTATTGGTGGGTTACGTGCTGGAATGGGTTATACAGGGATCTCATAACTTAGAAGAATTACGTGAAGAAGCTCAGTTTGTTCGTATGACTGGAGCAGGACTTATTGAATCTCACCCACATGATGTTCAAATCACAAAAGAAAGTCCAAACTATTCTAGATAATAAAACTATATAAGCAAAGTGAGATAATGTATATATTATATATCATTATCTCATTTTTTATAGGAGGGGAAAATGGAACTTTTTTTACCATATTTTCCTATGTATTTACTGTTTTCAATTTTTATTAATGATATGTTTTTTTCAAATAATAGGGAAGAATGGTACTTTTAGCCTTTTATACCGATATATAGTATGTATATAGCACTGAAATTCTTTAAAGGAAGAATTTATTATAGAAATTGGGGAATGTTTTACGTAATTGGAACTATTCTAGTAATACCCGTAACATATATAATAGTTGGGTCATTATTACTGAATATCATAAATCTCAAAGTGTTCAATATAGTTCAAATCCTTGGGCTGGGATTTGGTGAATTTATGACAGGAATATTTTTTTTATGTTTCTTTCTTTATTAATCTTATTTTGATAATTGGAAATATGCTAGTGTATTTACCAATAATTAAAGATAGACTTTTGGGTATGTGTATTATTTGTTATTTGGAATATATATTATCTATTTAAATTCGTTATTTATATGGTAATTGAGCCAGGTAACTTTTTAGTGATTTTATATAATATACAGTATAAACTGTGTTTTATGAATATATTTTTTTATATTTTATATCGCAAATTTATATAAGAAATTGCAGTTAGAGAATAAAAACAATAGTTTCTGAAATAGATTATGATAAATATCCTAGACCTGAAATTAAAAAGAATGATACGAAGTAGAAACTATAATTTATTTGAAAAAAATAATAAATAATTAAAGAGTTTATAATTTTAAGGGAGGTGCGAATTGTGGAATATATGTTACCTTATATAATTTCATACATACTATTTTTCAATTTTGTTAATGTATGTTTTTAAAAATAATTGGGATAAATAGTATTTTTAGCATTTATACCGTTATATAGTATGTATAAAGTGTTTGATTTTTTTATAAAGGAAGAATATTTTATAGAGATTGGGGAATCTTATATGTAGTTGGAATTATTTTGGTTATTCCAGTAATATTTATATTTACCATCTTAACAACCGAATATAAAAAAATCTTATAGCGTAGCCTACAGTACTAATCCTTGGGCAGGTTTAGGAGAGTTAGTGGTGGGAATATTTTTTTATGTTTTTTTCTTTATACAACTTATTTTAATAATTGGAAATATCATAGTGTATGTACCACTAATTAAAAAAATAAAGTAGGGGTATGTGTACTATTTATAGTTTGGAATATATATTACTTATTTAAATTTGTTATTTTTTTATAAGTATTAATGCATTTATGAGAAATAATCCAGATGAATTTATAGTGTTTTATATTATAATGGTTATAAGCTATTTGATAAATATATTTTTTTTATATTTTATATCGCAAATTTATAAAAAAATTACAGTTAGAAAAATAAAACAATAGTTTCTGAAATAGATTATGATAAATATCCTAGACCTGAAATTAAAAGAATAATAAGAAGTAGAAAGTATAATTTATTTGAGAACTAGTTTTCAAGCAAAAAAATATAGAGTAGAGATGATATGTACCCCTTTTACTGGACAAACCGGTGAAAGGGGTATTATTATGCGTTATAGCTTTGAATTTAAATTAGAATGTATAGAAATGTATGAGAGAGGAGAATTTCCAGATACACCTGATGGTGTATCTACAAAGAGATTCAGAGATAATATAAGACAATGGAAAAGAATGGTTGATTCATCAGGAATTGACTCTTTACACCATAAACCACAAAATAGAAAATGGAAACCAGAAGAGAAATTAGAATTAATTGTTAAAGTCTTAGCTGGTGAATCATGTACTTTTTGTTGCGTTAAGCAACGGAATTCAACCTGGAATGTTGTATCAATGGGTTAACAAATATAAAACTTTAGGTTATAATGGACTCGAAGAATCTAAGAAAGGTCGACCTCCTAAGGATAAAAATATGAAAAAAAATAATAAAACACATGCACCAAAACTTAATGAAACTGAATATGAAGAGCTTATAAGATTACGAGCTGAAAAACGAACATATTAAAAACAGAAATAGAAGTAATAAAAAAATCTATTGCCTTGAGAAGAGAAAAAAATGGGCTGCGCAACTCGAGGCGAAAAAAAGCAGCGATCATCAAAGAACTTGTAGATAAAAAAATATAAACTAAAAGTATCTTTTTAAAAAGCAGTAGGAATGGCTAGATCAACATATTATTATGAGTTGAATAAAGTAGATGTAATAGCTATTCGCAATAAACCAATACTAAAAAGAAATTAAAAACGATTTTCGCTGAGAACAAGGGAATATACGGAGTTCGTAGAGTTTATAATGAATTAATTAATAGAGGTTTTAAAATAAATCATAAACGTGTTCAACGACTTATGAACAAGGCTGGATTAAAAAGGAAAATGTCCTAAAGAAAAATATCATTCTTATAAAGGAACTGTTGGGAAAGTCGCTGATAATATAATAAATCGAGATTTCAGTACAACAGCACCATTACAAAAGTGGACTACAGACGTATCTCAATTTAAATTTTCATGGGGAAAGTGTTATTTTTCTCCAATATTAGATATGAATACAAATGAAATAATATCATATGATTTATCTTTACATCCTAATTTAGATCAGATAAAAAGGATGTTAGAGAAAGCATTTAATAAATTTCCTAAAACGGAGGGACTAATCTTACATTCAGATCAAGGGTGGCAATACCAACATTTCTATTATAGAAATGAGTTAAAAGAACATGGAATCATTCAGTCAATGTCTAGAAAAGGAAACTGTTATGATAATAGTATAATGGAGACATTCTTTGGAAGGATGAAAACCGAACTGTATTATGGTTGTGAAAAAGATTATTTATCATTTGAAAGTTTCAATGAAGCAGTAGAGGAATATATAGATTATTACAATAATAAAAGGATTCAATCAAAAACAAAATGGATGCCTCCTGTAAATTACAGGATAACATCCATAAGTTTAAACTAAATATATATGTGTCCAGAATATTGGGTACACATCAAGATTATCTCTACTCTATATTTTTTTATATAAATGTTGATATTATTAGCCAGAAATTTAAAATTATTAAAATTACTGTACAGATCCATGCAAGAATTTTCATCCATGGTTTAATAACAAATTCTCCCATAAGTTTTTTATCTGATGTATAAAGTGTTAATGGGATAATAGATATTGGAAGAGCAATACTTAAGAAAACTTGAGTATAAATTAGTAAGCTTTCTATAGCTTGTTCACTATCTCCAAAAATTATTAAACAAATAACAACAGGCATTACGGCTATTACACGTGTTAGCATTCTTCTAACCCACATAGGAAGTCTTAAATGAATAAAACCTTCCATCACTATTTGACCAGACAATGTACCAGTTATAGTAGAGTTTTGTCCAGATGCTAAAAGTGCTATAGCAAATAATACGCTAAGTACTGGTGAAGCAATAGATCCAACTATACTACTATCTTGAAGAGCATTGTAAAGATCAGTGAAGCGTCCTAAACTATCTCCGTGACCATAGAATAGTGCAGCCCCAAGAACTAATAATAAACAGTTAATAACAAAAGCAATAGAGAGTTGAATATTAGAATCTATAGTAGAAAATCTAATAGCTTCTCTTTTACTATTATTATCTTTTCTATCGTAACGTCTTGCTTGGACAATAGAAGAGTGTAGGTAAAGGTTGTGTGGCATTACTGTTGCCCCAACAATACCTAATGCGATAAATAGTGCCCCTTTATTACCAACGACATCTTTATTTGGAATAAAACCTTTAATTAACTCTCCAGTATTAGGGTTAGCTAATAAAACTTCATAAAAGAAAATAATAAGTATCGTAAATATTAATGCAGATACGATGGCTTCAATTTTTCTAAAACCAAAATGTGCTAATAATAGAAGTAAAAAGCACATCAAATATTGTTATAATTACACCTAATAGTAGAGGGATACCAAATAATAGTTTTAACGCTACGGCACTACCGATTATCTCAGCAATATCTGTAGCCATAATTGCAAGTTCGGTAATAATCCAAAGTACAAATCCCATTTTTTTACCGGTATGTTTTCTAGTTGCTTGAGCTAAATCCATACCAGTAACAATTCCTAGTCTAACGGACATTGACTGTAGTAACATTGCGATTAGATTAGATATAAGTATTACAAATAGTAAACTATACGCGTATTGGGCACCACCAGCAATAGATGTAATCCAGTTACCGGGGTCCATATAACCAACAGCTACTAAGGCTCCAGGTCCACTATAAGCTAAAACTTTTTTAAAAAAACTACCTTCTTTTGGAATTTCTACGGTGTTGTTTATTTCTTGAAGAGATAGTTGGTTTGCAGCTTCTAACTCTTCCTGGCTTTTTTTCTTAAAAAAATTTATTTAAAAAAACATTTAATCACCCTTTCGAATTTAATAGTTAATACAAAAATAATAACATCACTTTCCCTAAAAGCTAAAAATCTTGCCTATAGGAAACTATAAGTAATATTATACTATAAAAAAATAATAAATTGTAAATTGATTTTGAAAAATAACTTTGGAAAAATTCTATGAAAAAAATTATAGTAAATAAAAACTATCATTAAAAACTCAATAGGAGCTTTAATGATAGTTTTAAAATATTATAAAAAAATTGTGCTAAACAAACTACTAAAATAATAACTGGTAGTATGTATCTTAGTAAGAATAACCAAGATTTAAATAATAATAGGCTAGTCTTATTATCTTCTTTAACATGTAACTCTCTCATTGCTACTTTTTTTATCTAGTACATATCCTGTGAAAATAGATAAAGCTAGACAACCAAGTGGCATTAGTATATTTGATACTAAGAAATCCATAAGATCAAAGATTGTTTTTCCAAAGATTAAAGTATCTGATAAAGACCCATAAGATAAAGCAGATGGAATACCTACTATGAAAGTCAAGATACCGATAATGATACTGAATTTAGTTCTGTTTGTATTTCTTTGGTTAGTTATATTACCAACATTTATTTCTAGCATAACAACTGAAGATGTAATAGTAGCAAATAGGAATAGTATTAAGAATAATATATAGAATAATTTTCCAAATGCCATATTATTGAATAGTTGTGGTAATACTATGAATAATAGACTAGGTCCACCTTCTGATTCCATACCAAAAGATGACATTGCTGGGAAAATAGCAAGTCCAGCCATAATAGATACTGCAATGTTCATAAGCACAACAGAGATACCTGATTGAACCATATCAGTTTTTTTATTAAGATATGATGCATAAGTTAACATTGCTGTAACCCCAATAGATAGGGCGAAGAATGACTGACCAAGTGCGAATAAGATACCTGAAGTAGTAATCTTAGAGAAATCAGGTTTTAAGAAATATGTAACTCCGGCCATCGCATTTGGTAAAGTAAGTGATCTAATAATGATTATTATAAAAATAATAAATAGAAGAGGCATCATAATTTTAGATGCTTTTTCAATACCATTTTGAACACCTTGAGAAACAATAATTATGTTTAATAAAATAAATAATGCTTGTGCTCCAAGAGCAATCCATGGATTTGAAATGATACTAGTGAATAATGCTGCATGGTCTACAGTAGTATGTAAGTGCAAAGCATCAGCAATTGAAATACCTAAGTAGACAAGAATCCATCCACCGATAACGCTATAGAATGAAAGCAGTATAAATAAAGCAAATCCACCAATATAACCAATGATATTATATTTTTTATTTTTTCCTAATTTACCGAAAGTTCTAATAGCTGATACTCCAGCTCCACGTCCTAAAACAAATTCTGCAAGTAGTAATGGAAGACCGATCAATAATGTGAAAATTAGAAAGACTAATAAGAAACTTCCACCACCATTAGCTGCAGTCATGTATGGAAACTTCCATACAGCTCCTAGTCCAATAGCAGAACCAGCTGATGCAAGTATGAAACCAATTTTTGAACCCCATGTTGAATTTTCTGACATAAAATTTTTCCTCCTAAAGAAATAGTTAATAATAAAAAGCTATTTAGTATTAAACTAAATAGCTCTAAATAAATATATACTAATACTCAAAGCCATTTAGTTTAATACCAATGGCCTGAAACAAACTTAACTAGCCATTGTAGACGCGTCGTTGCACTTACATCTACAATGAGTATAGATATAAGTGCTGCTAAAATGGCACGAAAAAGTATTCTCTTTTAGTTAAGTTTAAAAATTTTCATTAGAGTAGCTCCTTAATTAATTGTTGATAAAATATTAACATTTATCAGAAAAATTTGTCAATAATTTTCTGAAAAAAATACAATGAAAAGTATTTTTAATATAAAAAAAGCTGTATAAAAATCAATTTATACAGCCTTTATAATCTTTTTTAGAGTGTGATTATTCGTTATCTAATTGAAGATATACAACTTGAGTAGTTAGGTATTCTTCTAGACCATGTTTACCATCAGCTCCACCGATACCTGATTTACGACGTCCAGCGTGGAATCCTTGCATAGCTTCAAAGTTTTCACGGTTAACATAAGTTTCACCGAATTTGTAGACCATTAATAGCTTTGAAACGCAGTATTTAAGTTATTAGTATATACAGATGAAGTTAATCCATATTCAGAATCGTTAGCATATTCTAATACTTCATCTAAAGTGCTAAATGTAGCGATAGGAATAACAGGTCCAAATGTTTCTTCTTTCATAATGCTCATTTCATTAGTAACATTTGTTAACACAGTAGGTCCCATAGAAGTAACCAACTTGTTCTTTATCAACTTCTCCACCATAAGCAAGAGTAGCACCTTGCTTAACAGCGTAAGATACTTTTTCAATTACGTTTTTAAGAGCACGTTTTTCAATAAGTGGACCGTAGTCTAATCCACGTTCTTTATTAGGATCACCAAATTTAACTTTATCTAATTCAGCAAATAAAATTTGTTCAAATTCTTCTTTTACGCTTTCGTGAACATATACTCTTTCTGCACAGTTACAAACTTGTCCAGAGTTAATTACACGTGACGCAATAATAGCTTTTGCAGCAAGGTGTAAATCTGCATCTGCAAAATACGATAGCTGGAGCCTTTACCACCAAGTTCTAATGAAACATTAGTAATGTTCTCAGCAGCAGCACGCATTACTTCTTGTCCTGCAGCAAGGCTACCTGTTAAGCTAACTAATCCAACTTTTGGATGAGATGCTAATCTATTTCCAACTACAGATCCACGTCCGTGAATAATGTTAAGAACACCTTTTGGAAGGCCAACTTCGATACAGATTTCAGCAAAAATGTGAGCGTTGATAGGAGTAAGTTGACTCGGTTTTAAAACAATAGTGTTACCAGTTAGAAGAGCTGGTGCAGCTTTTCTAGCAATTAAGAAAAATGGGAAGTTCCATGGTAAGATACCAGTAGTAACTCCGTGAGGGACGTTTGAATACTAAGATATGCTCGTCTTTTCTATCACTTTGAACGATTTCTCCTTCATATCTTCTAGCCCATTCAGCCATATAATCAAGGTAGTCAGCTGTAAATAGTACTTCTACTTTTGCTAATTCAAAAGTTTTTCCACCTTCATCAACGATTGCTTGTGTTATTTCAGGTTCTCTTTGACGAATTCTGTCTGCAATTTTTTTCAAATATGCACCACGTTCAATTGCTGGTAGTTTTCTCCCATGATCTTTTGTGCGATATCAGCAGCGTTAATAGCGCGGTCAACATCTTTGCAGTTACCAGCAGGTATTTTAGCGATAACTTCTTCTGTTGAAGGGTTTAAAACTTTAAGATACTCATGATTGTAATGTTCTTCAAATTCTCCATTTACAAACATTTTTAAAACTCTAACTTCAGTCATAGCATAATTCTCCTTAGAATGTATATATTATAAAAGTAAACGTTATCATTACTTATATGTAAATTATATCGCAAAAAAATTTAAAAAAACAACTATTTTTTTCTCAAATTTAATTAAAATTTTAAAATTTTTAAAGCTTTACACTCTTATTTTATATGAAAAAAATTTATATATGAAATATAATTTTTTTATATTTCAGAGTAACAATAGTTTATTACTTTATACTAGATCAGTAATTAAACTAAGGAGATTAAGGTTTAGTAGACAACTGTATTATTGTTTTTGATTATAATTACTATAACAAAGATGAATTTATTTAATAGTTGTCTTTAAACTGCTATAGTATTTAATTAGGTAAAAATGTATAATGAATAGATGGTAATAAATAGTAAATATATTTAGTGATGCATTTAGTTATTAAAAAAATAGTATTGAAAAATAACAAAAAAATATGAAAAAAATTTAAGTAAAAAGTATTAGCATAATGTATGTATTTAGTGGTATAATTTATAGTAAGAAAAACTAGGAGGTTCAGTTTGATGAAACAAAATATCGGAGTTATCGGATTATCTGTTATGGGTAGTAACCTAGCATTAAATATTGCGGATAATGGGTACAAAGTAGCGGTGTTTAATAGAACAACATCAGTTGTTGATAAAATGTTAGAAGAACACCCACACAAAAATGTAGAAGGAAAATACTCATTACAAGAGTTAGTGGATAGTCTAGAAACACCAAGAAAAGTTGTTTTAATGGTAAAAGCTGGTTTCGCAGTAGATAGCTTAATCGAACAATTAACACCACTTTTAGATAAAGGAGATATCATTATTGATGGTGGTAACTCATTCTTCAAAGATACACAAAGAAGATATGATTTATTATTAGAAAAAGGAATTAACTACTTTGGTGTAGGAGTTTCTGGTGGAGAAGAAGGTGCAAGATTCGGTCCTGCATTAATGCCTGGTGGAGACGAAAAAGCTTATGAAGAAATTCGTCCTATTTTAGAAGCTATCGCAGCAAAAGTTAATAATATCCCATGTTGTAGTTATACTTCAACAGGAGGAGCTGGACACTATGTAAAAATGGTTCACAATGGTATAGAGTACGGAGATATGCAACTTATCTCTGAAGCTTATCAAGTACTAAAACACTTAGGTGGATTTAGCAACGAAGAATTACAAGCTACTTTTGAAGAGTGGAATAAAGGTGAATTAGAATCTTATTTAATCGAAATTACTGCTAATATCTTTAAAGTAAAAGAAGAAGATGGTTCATACCTAGTTGATAAAATTTTAGATAAATCTCAACAAAAAGGTACAGGTAAATGGACTAATGAACAAGCTATTGATTTAGGGATAGATGTTTCAGTAATTACAGCAGCATTAAACGGAAGATATATGTCTAACCTTAAAGAGGAAAGAGTAAAAGCTGAAAAAGAATTTGCTCGTCCAGCATATAAAACTGTAAGTGATAAAGAACGCCTTAAAGATATAGTTAGAGATGCATTATTTATTTCTAAAATAGTTTCTTATGCGCAAGGATTTAAATTATTACAAGCAGCTGAAAAAGAATATAATTGGACATTTGATTATGCTCAAATAGCTAAAATCTTCCGTGGAGGATGTATTATCCAAGCTAAGATTTTACAAAATATTATTGAAGCATACCAAAACAATCCTAAATTAGAAAATCTTATTTTTGACCCATTCTTCAAAAATATTATTGAAACAAGACAAGATAATTTACGTGAAGTAGCTGCATTAGCTATTACTAACAGATTGCCATTAAGTGCTATGACTTCAGCAGTATCATACTTAGATATTTATACAACTGCAAATAGTGGAGCAAACTTAATTCAAGCACAACGTGATTATTTTGGAGCACACACATTTGAAAGAACTGATAAAGAAGGTAACTATCACTATGACTGGGTTGGAAACAATGAAAAATAGAAATGCAATAACTCTATTTGGTGGGACAGGAGACCTAACATATAGAAAATTATTACCTGCGTTATATAATCTAGATGTCCTTGGGCAACTAGATGAAGAATTTAAAATTATTGTAATTGGTCGTAGACCATATACACCTGATCAATATATAGAAATAGCACGTGATTGGGTAAAAGAACATGCTAGAACAAAATTTGATGAGGAACAATTTAGTTCATATTCTCGAAGAATAATTTATTTTAAGATGGACATGACAGATGAAGAAGAATATCGTATATTACAAATGTTTTATAATCTAATGCGAATAGATCAACACGTGTATTACTATGCGGTTGCACCATCTTTCTTCCTTACAATTACAAGAGGATTAAAAAAATATTGTTCTGAAAACAATGCAAAAGTAATAGTAGAAAAACCATTTGGTGAAAACTTAGAAAAAGCGGGAATGTTAAATGATGAGCTAGCTGAGTTCTTCGGACAAGATGAAATCTATCATATAGATCATTATTTAGGAAAAGAGATGATCCAAAATATACTATCTCTTCGCTTTAAAAATATTATCTTTAAAGGAATCTGGAATAAAGATTTTGTAGAAAATATCCAAATTACTGCTGCGGAAACAGTAGGAGTAGGAACAAGAGCTAGCTATTATGACAAAAGTGGTGCTTTAAAAGATATGGTGCAAAACCATTTACTACAAGTGCTATCTCTAGTTGCAATGGAAGAGCCTAAAGAAGAAGGTAGTCAAGGAATACATGATAGTCAACTTGAGCTTCTTTCTGCGATTAAACCTATAGACAATGTTAATGATAGCCTAGTTATGGCACAATATGAAGGATATTTAGATGAAGAAAACATATCTAAAGATTCTAAAACAGAAACTTATGCAGCGTTAAAACTATTTGTTGATAATGAACGCTGGGATGGAGTACCGTTCTTTATAAGAACAGGTAAAAAATTAGGAGATAGAGAAACACAAGTAGTAGTTCAATTTAAATCTATCGATAATGCTCCTGGGAATGTATTAGTTATAAAAATACAACCAGATGAAGGAGTATACTTCCAGTTTAATGCGAAAAAACCTGGAACTGAACAAGAACTTCAACCAATATCATTAGATTTTTGTCAGAGTTGTATACTAGAAAATAGAATGAATACTCCTGAAGCATATGAGAGACTACTATATGCATGCTTCAAAGGAGATAGATCGCTATTCTCACAATGGGATCAAATAGTAGTATCTTGGACTTTTGTTAATGATTTATTAGCTAAGTACCATAAACAAGGAGCTCCTTTATATACTTATCCTCAAGGTTCTATGGGGCCAAAAGAAGCGGATGAGTTTGTGAATTGGATAAAGAAGTAATATAGGAAAGATATATTCTGTAGTTTATTGACTATGGAATATATCTTTTTAATATACATTTATAAAAATATAGTAATCTTGAGTTTACGATAAAGGGAAAGTTGTAGTATAATGAAATATAAACAAAAATATAAATTGCAATAAGGAGAATAATAATGAGATTATTAGATTCTATGCTAGAATATAATGAGTATTTTGTGAAATTTGAAGAATACCAAAAATATAAAACAGAAGATAAATATCCAGCAAAAAGAGTAGTTATGTTTACTTGTATGGATACTAGATTAGTTGAGCTTGCGACGAAATCACTAAATTTATCCCAAGGCGATGTTAAAGTAGTAAAAAATGCTGGAGCAATTCTGACACATCCTTTTGGTTCTATTATGCGTAGTTTAATTATTGCAGTACATATGTTAAAAGCTGATGAAATTATAGTAATGGGTCACCATGATTGTGGTATGCAAAATATCAATACAGATTTAATATTAGAGAAGATGAAAGAACGTGGAGTATCAGAAGAAACACTAGACATACTCCAATATTCAGGCTTAGACCTTAGCAAATGGTTACATGGTTTTGATGATGTTAAAGAAAGTGTAACGCATGATGTTAACATGATATGTAATCACCCACTTATTCCGAATGATGTTCCTGTTCATGGGTTGGTTATTAATCCAGATGATGGGAAAGTGGATTTAGTAGTAAATGGTTATGATAATATAAAAGACTAGAAGGGAGATTAACATGAAAAAAATTTTAGTTATAAATACTGGTGGAACTATTTCTATGAGTGAAGATCATACTACGGGGAAGGTATCACCTAATAAAGATAATCCTTTAAATGAAGGTGGCAATATTTTTTCTTATATAGGAGATATAGATGTAGAGGTACTATACAATCTGCCTTCTCCTCAAATTACTGAAAAAGAAATGTTAGGGATTAAATTAAGAATCTTAAAAGCTGTTGAAGAAGGATATAATGGTGTTGTAGTTACTCATGGAACTGATACACTAGAAGAAACTGCATATTATCTAGAGTTAACTTTAGATGTAAATATTCCTATAGTTATAACTGGTGCTATGCGTTCTAGTAATGAGATAGGATCAGACGGTTTAGCTAATTTACGTAGTGCTCTTGTAGTTGCAGCAAGTGATGAGAGTGTAGATAAAGGTGTTCTAGTTGTTATGAATGATGAGGCACATACTGCTACATACGTGACTAAAACTCACACAACTAATGTAGCAACATTCCAAACACCAACTTTTGGGCCGGTAGGATTAGTTTCAAAAAATGAAGTTATTTACTTTCCAAAAAAACTCATTAACCAAGAACATTATGATGTTAGAGAAAAAAATAGTAAAAAAGTATATTTATTAAAAGCGTATGCCGGGATGAGTGGTGATCTTATAGATGCTGTAAGAGAGCTTGGTGCAGATGGTCTAGTTATTGAAGCTCTTGGTGCAGGGAATCTCCCTCCTAAAACAGTTCCCGCAGTTATAAAATGTTTAGAAAGTGGTATGCCAGTTGTATTTGTATCACGTGCTTTTAACGGAGTTACACAAGATGTATATGACTATGAAGGTGGAGGAAAAAGATTCCATCAAAATGGCGTAATTTTCACTACAGGTCTAAGTGGTCAAAAAGCTAGAATAAAACTACTTGTTTTATTAGAAGCGGGTATAGAAAAATTCAAAATTAAGAGATTTATTTTAATTGAAAACATAGCGTAGTATAAAATTAATATATTACGCTATTTTTTTATAAAAAAAGGATAACTATATAGAGAAAATCTTTACAAAGTTGAATATTTCTTCTAAATATGGTAGTATAGAAAGGGATTTTAGTTTGAAAAAGAGGTGTAACATTGAAATTTAAATATCATAAATCATATAGAGGTTTTTTTATCTATTAGATGGAGATAAATTTAAACGTCCTTATAAAAAGTTAGATCAAGAAAAAAACTATAGAAAAAAAGTAGGGGAATTAAATTTTTTTCTAAAAAAAGGAAATTATAGATATAGAAGATAAGTTTGTAGTTTTCGTTGATAAAAAAAGAGAAGTCAAAAAAAGCGGAAGAGATAAAAACAAACTAATAAAAAAATTAAAAACGAAAAAAACAGTTGATACTGATGCTCTAAATATAAATAGCTTAGAATTAAGATATCAAATTCCAGCTCAAATACTAGAACATCTTTTATAGTACAATTAGTAAAGATACAAAAAAACGCAGAGAAGCACTTTTATGTCTGTATTATCAGTAATAGAAAATATTACACAAGTAGATGGTGTATTCTTCTCAAAAAGTTAAAAAAATATTTTACTATAATTCAAAAGAGTTAAGTCTAATATTAGATAGATACAATCTTAATAATATTAAAAATAGAGGGGCTTAAAAAAGAAGTAGAACTTGATTATCCAAGTCAATATATTTCAGATTTACCAGTAGATTATAAAGAATATGAGATGATTTTTTTGTCTTCTATTTCATTATATTAGTTGAATTGTTAGCGGTTTTAAAAATAGAAAAATAAATTTTTTTGATAGATTTTTAGCTTAAACTCTTGATTTTTCAAGTTTCGTTTGTTATAATCTAATCAGAAAGTTTATTTTTTTACCTCAAGTTGGTCGTTTTTCGACCGAACAGGACGGAAAGTGTCCAACGAAATAAAAATTGAAGTGGAAACATAATAAAACTTTCAATCACATAGGGGAATAAGAAGATGGATATTTTACATTTGTTACATATGCAAAATAAACTTATACCTGAGATGTTTGCTAAATTTAATAGTAGATATACACTATTACTTACGATTAAGGTTAATCAACCTGTTGGAAGAAAGACACTATTGAATTTTGTAGATATGACAGAAAGGCAATTACGAACTGAATGTGAAGTGTTATCTAAATTAGGTTTAATTATTAAAAAGACAACTGGAATGCGTATCACAGAAAAAGGTGAAGAACTTTTATTAGAAATAAAAGACTCGCTAGTTAACGATGCATTCGCAGAAGAAAAGAAACTATTAAGAAAACACTTTTCAGTAAAAGAAGTACATATAATTGCGGGTGACTTCATAAATAATGAAGGTACTAGAGAAGAAATGACTGAACTTCTTTTAGATAAGGTTAATGAGAAAAATTACCAAAGAGTGCGTAATTGGTGTTAGTGGTGGAAGTACAATGTACTATGTAACTAGTAAAACTGATGAAACATTTGGTTATGGTAAAGATGTCACTATAACACCTATAAGAGGTGGCTTATCCGTTGTTAATACAGAATATCAAGCAAATAATATAGCATCAAAAATGGCTAGAAATTCTGGAAATAAATATCAACTGTTACATGCACCGGATAACTTAGGACAAAAAGCATTAGATGAACTGAAAAAAGAACCAGTTGTAAAAAATGCTTTGGATGTCATAAGCAAAACATCAATAATTATCCATAGTATAGGGAATGCTTTTGAAATGGCTTATAGAAGAAAATCATCTAAAGAAATTTTAAAAGTGTTAGAAGAGAAAAAAGCTGTTTGTGAATCATTCGGAAGTTACTTCGATGAGAGCGGCAGTGAAGTATTTAAAACCTCTACTATAGGTATGAGTTTTAAAGATGTTAATGGCATTGATAATGTCTTTACAATAGTTGGTGGTGAAGATAAAGCGGATGCGGTATTTAGTTATTTAAATACAAAACCTGCTAATATGACACTAATTATTGATGAGGCAATTTGCAAAAAAATTATAAATAAAGTTAATAAAATAAAATAGGAGGACTTTTATAAAAATGACAGTAAAAGTAGCAATTAACGGATTTGGACGTATTGGACGTCTAGCATTAAGAAGAATTCAAAACGTAGAAGGAATTGAAGTTGTAGCAATTAACGACTTAACTCCAGTTAACCAATTAGTACACTTATTAAAATATGATACAACTCAAGGACGTTTCCAAGGTGAAGTATTTGAGAAAAACGGAAGCCTAATCGTAAACGGTAAAGAAATCAAAGGATTTGCTAATCCAAACCCAGCTGAACTTCCATGGGGAGAATTAGGAATTGACGTAGTATTAGAATGTACTGGTTTCTTCACTTCTAAAGAAAAAGCTGAAGCTCACATCCAAGCAGGAGCTAAAAAAGTTGTTATCTCTGCACCAGGTGGAAATGACATCAAAACTATCGTATACAACGTAAACCACGAAACTTTAGATGGAACAGAAACAGTTATCTCAGGTGCTTCTTGTACAACTAACTGTTTAGCTCCAATGGCTAAAGCTTTACACGATAACTTCACAGTAGTTGAAGGATTAATGACTACAATCCACGGATACACTGGAGACCAAAACACTCTTGACGCTCCTCACCGTGGTGGAGACTTACGTCGTGCTCGTGCAGCAGCTGAAAACATCGTTCCTAACACAACTGGTGCTGCTAAAGCAATCGGATTAGTAATTCCAGAATTAAACGGAAAATTAGATGGAGCTGCACAACGTGTACCAGTACCAACTGGATCATTAACTGAATTAGTAGCTGTAGTTGAAAAAACTGTAACAGCTGAAGAAGTTAACGCTGCAATGCAAGCTGCTTCTAACGAATCATTCGGATACAATGTAGACCCAATCGTTTCTTCTGATATCGTAGGAATCGAATTTGGATCATTATTCGATGCTACTCAAACAAAAGTATTAACAGTTGGAGACAAACAATTAGTTAAAGTTGTATCTTGGTACGACAACGAAATGTCTTACACTTCTCAATTAGTAAGAACATTAAAATACTTTGCAGGATTAATAAAATAATCTATAATATATAATAGGATGAATAGATAAGATATAAGTTTTAAAAAGCTTATATCTTGTCTCATATATTCTAATAAATAATAAAGGAGCTTTCCATGAAGAAATCTATCAAAGACTTAGGTAATTTACAAGGGAAAACTGTCTTAATGCGTGTTGACTTCAACGTGCCTTTAAAAGACGGTGAAATTACTAACGATAATCGTATTACAGCAGCATTACCAACTATTGAGTATGCTTTAAACCAAGGTGCAAAAGTAGTTGCGTTCTCTCACTTAGGACGTGTGAAAGAAGAAGCTGATAAAGCATCTAAAAGCTTAGCACCTGTAGCTAAAAGATTATCAGAATTATTAGGTAAAGAAGTAAAATTCGTACCTGAAACTCGTGGAGCTGAATTAGAAGCAGCTGTAAAAGAACTTAAAGATGGAGAAATCTTAATGTTCGAAAACACTCGTTTTGAAGATGTAGATGGTAAGAAAGAATCTAAAAATGATCCTGAACTTGCTAAATACTGGGCTTCATTAGGAGATGTATATGTTAATGATGCATTCGGTACGGCTCACCGTGCTCACGCATCAAACGTAGGTATCGCTTCTAACATTGGTGAAGGAAACTCTGCATCAGGATTCTTAGTAGATAAAGAAATTAAATTTATCGGTGGTGCAGTAGATAATCCAGAACGTCCACTAGTTGCAATCTTAGGTGGAGCAAAAGTATCTGATAAAATTGCAGTTATCGAAAACTTACTAGGAAAAGCTGATAAAGTAATTATCGGTGGTGGTATGGCTTATACATTTATGAAAGCCCAAGGTAAGGAAATCGGTAAATCACTTTGTGAAAATGACAAAGTTGACTACGCACGTGAACTTATGGAAAAAGCAGGAGATAAACTAATTTTACCAGTTGACACAGTAGTTGCTAAAGAATTTTCAAATGATGCACCTAGCCGTGTAGCAGAAAATGATATTCAACCAGATGAAGAAGGATTAGATATCGGACCAAAATCTGTTGAATTATTCAAAAATACTTTACAAGGTGCAAAAACTGTAATTTGGAATGGACCAATGGGTGTATTCGAAATGCCAAACTTTGCCAAAGGTACTATTGGGGTATGTGAAGCTATCGCACACTTAGAAGGTGCTACTACTATTATCGGTGGTGGAGATAGTGCTACAGCAGCGATTTCTTTAGGATATGCTGAAAAATTCTCTCACATTTCAACAGGTGGAGGAGCTTCATTAGAATATCTTGAAGGAAAAGTATTACCAGGTATCGATTCATTATCAGATAAATAATAATAAAAGAAAACTCAAGGAGAGTGAAATATATGACAAGAATACCATTTATAGCAGGAAACTGGAAAATGAATTTAACAGTTGCAGAAGCTCGTGAATTCGCTAAAAGAAGTTGCAGGGTAAAGTACCAGCAGCTACAAGCGTAGAATCAGCAATCTGTGCACCAGCTACTCACTTAGAAGCTTTAGTAGAATTAACTAAAGACAGTGAATTAAGCATCGGGTGCTGAAAACTGTCACTTCGAACAAAGTGGAGCATACACAGGGGAAACTTCTCCATATGTATTAAACGCTTTAGGAGTAAAATATGTTATACTAGGACACTCAGAACGCCGTGAATACTTCGGTGAAACTGATGAACTAATTAACAAAAAAACAAAAGCAGCATTTGCTAATGGTTTAGTACCAATCGTATGTTGTGGTGAAACACTAGAACAATACGAAGCAGGTCAAGCTGTAGATGTTATTACTGCTCAATTACAAGCTGATTTAGCAGGATTAACTAAAGAACAAGCTGAAAAATTAGTAGTTGCTTACGAGCCAATTTGGGCTATCGGAACAGGTAAATCTGCAACTAAAGAAGATGCACAAAAAATGTGTAAAGCAGTTCGTGATATCGTAGAAGGACTTTACGGAAAAGAAGTAGCTGATAAAGTTCGTGTTCAATACGGTGGATCAGTAAAACCTGAAAATGTAAAAGAATACTTAGCATGCCCAGACGTAGATGGAGCATTAGTAGGTGGAGCATCTCTAAAAGTTGATTCTTTCTTAGCACTTTTAGAAGGTGGAAAATTAGCTTAATTTAAGGTAAAAATAATATAATAATATAAATTTAAACAATAAGGAGAAAGTTAATGTTAGCAAAAACATTTGATATTATCGCAGAAGTATATGCAAGAGAAGTTTTAGATTCACGTGGTAACCCAACTGTAGAAGTTGAAGTAACAACTGAATCAGGTGCATTTGGACGTGCATTAGTACCATCAGGAGCATCAACTGGACAATATGAAGCAGTTGAATTACGTGATGGAGACAAAGGACGTTACCTAGGTAAAGGTGTAACTAAAGCTGTAACTAACGTTAATGAAGAAATTGCACCATTATTAGAAGGTAAATTCGACGTATTTGATCAAGTAGGAATCGACTACGCTATGATCGAATTAGACGGAACTGAAAACAAAGGACGTCTAGGAGCTAACGCAATCTTAGGTGTATCTTTAGCAGTAGCACACGCTGCAGCTGATGCATTAGGAGTACCTCTATACAGATACTTAGGAGGAACTAACTCTAAAGAATTACCAACTCCAATGATGAACATTGTAAATGGTGGATCTCACTCAGATGCTCCAATCGCATTCCAAGAGTTCATGATTTTACCAGTAGGAGCACCTACATTCAAAGAAGCTTTACGTTGGGGAGCAGAAGTATTCCACAACTTAGCTAAATTATTACACGCTCGTGGATTATCAACTGCAGTAGGTGACGAAGGTGGATTCGCTCCAACATTCGAAGGAACTGAAGATGCTGTTGAAACAATCTTAGCTGCTATTAAAGCTGCTGGTTTAGAACCAGGTAAAGATGTATTCTTAGGATTCGACTGTGCTTCATCAGAATTCTACGAAAACGGAGTTTATAACTATGCTAAATTCGAAGGTGAAGGTGGAGCAAGCCGTACTTCAGCTGAACAAGTAGATTACTTAGAAGAATTAGTAAACAAATATCCCAATCATTACTATCGAAGATGGTATGGATGAAAACGACTGGGAAGGATGGAGATTACTTACAGAACGTATCGGTGACCGTGTACAATTAGTAGGGGACGATTTATTCGTAACAAACACTAAAAAATTATCACAAGGTATCGAACAAGGTGTTGGTAACTCAATCTTAATCAAAGTTAACCAAATCGGTACATTAACAGAAACTCTAAATGCTATCGAAATGGCTAAACGTGCTCGTTACACAGCTGTTATCTCTCACCGTTCTGGTGAAACTGAAGATTCTACAATCTCAGATATCGCAGTTGCAACTAACGCAGGACAAATTAAAACAGGTTCTCTTAGCCGTACAGACCGTATTGCTAAATACAACCAATTATTACGTATTGAAGATGAATTAGATGTAACAGCTGAATACCCAGGTGTTCAAGCATTCTACAACATCAAACGCTAATAAAATAATATTATAAAAGAGCTAGTAACTAATGTTACTAGCTCTTTTTATTGAGAGGAGTTATCAATTACACGATTAATTTATTGTGGTTACTAAAGAAAAATTTAGTGAAGTGTTTAAATTAAGATGAGTATTGTTTATTAATCATTTTTAAAAAAATAGTCTAGTTTTTTTATAAATATCAATTATGTTACAGAAGGTATTATTCCTTAAACAAAGAAACAAATTTAGATTGTAAAAAGAATTAATATAACTACTTAATATGTGAACGAAATGTGTCCTATTTAATAAACTTTAATTTATCGGGCTTTTAATTAAATATAACTTTTGGTTAGTTGTTGTTATAAGAAAAAAATATTTACCAACTTAAGAATATAACAGTTACATTACAAAAATAAGAAACAGTTTAATTTTTCTTAGATATTAAAAAAATAAATATGATTATATTTATTTAAATTATTTTTTTGTTACATTATTTACAAAGGTTATATGATAGTATTGTAAGTGCTTATGTTCACAAAAAAATATAAATATAATATTTCAAATATCATAAAAATATTAGCTTGCATTATCTTTTATTGTTGTTATATAATTACCTCAGAAGGAAAGTATTTATATTTTTTTTCTTTGTTGTATCATATACTATTTATTGTAAAAATATACGGGCGATAAAGCTTTTCTTTCTGAGATTATGTAGTCTGGAGGTGAAAAAGTGCAACTAAAATCAAGAACGATAAAATTGATGGGTGCATCTATCGATATAGTTTTATATGATCAAGAAAACATAGAGAGAATTTTTGATGATGTAGTTATATTGTTAGAGATGTACAAAGATAGATTTAGTGCCAATGATGATGATTCTGAATTAATGGAAATTAATCACAATGCTGGTATTAAACCTGTTGTTGTTCACCGTGATTTATATGAGTTAATTCGCTTAGGGAAAATTCATAGTTTAGCACCGCAAAGTTTATTGAATATTGCTGTTGGACCGATAATACAGGCATGGCGTATTGGTTTTTCTGATGCAAGAGTACCAACGAATGATGAGATTCAAGCATTACTAAAGATTACTGACCCTAACTGTATAGAGTTAAATGACAGCCGGAAATCAGTATATCTCACTAAGAAAAATATGGAAATAAACTTAGGAGCGCTAGCGAAAGGCTACATAGCAGATTTAATTGTAAACTATCTTAAAAACGCAGGTATAAATTCAGGCCTAATAAATTTAGGGGGTAATGTAGTTACCTTTGGTCCTGCGTTACACAATAATGACTTTCATTGGAGAATAGGTATTCAAGATCCAACTAAAAGTCGTGGAAATCATATATGTATACTTAGAATACATGATGAATCAGTAGTAACTTCAGGTGTATATGAACGAAAATATACAGGGATAGATGGGAAAATTTATCACCATATAGTAGATCCAAAAACAGGCTATCCTGTTGAGACTGAAATAGCTGGATTAACGATTTTATCTAAGTTATCAGTAGATGGTGAAATTTGGACAACTCGTCTATTCGGTCAAAGTATCGAAACAATTATGGATACTATAGAAGAAACACCTGAAATAGAAGGAATTGTAGTAACTACTGATGGTAAAGTTTATTATTCTAAAGGAATATTAGATAGGGTAATAGAGTAAATGTTAAATAAAAAAATTCTTAGAAAGATAAGAGAGGTAGGCAACAAATTGATTAAAAATAGACGTACAAAAAATAATACTCGTATTTTTTTAAAAGATGAGGAAAAGTGATACAACCTAATAAAACGAATATTAATACATCGAAAGGAACTAAAAAAATGGTAAAATTAGTAGGGATAGTAGGAACAAACTCTAAAAAATCGACAAACCGTCAATTATTACAATTTATTCAAAAACATTTTGCAGAAAAAGCTGAGATTGAATTAGTAGAAATTAAGGATATACCTTTATTCAATAAACCAGCAGATAAAAAGGTACCAGAGGCAATTACAGAAATAGCTGCAAAAATAGAAGCTGCAGATGGAGTAATTATTAGTAGTCCAGAGTATGATCACGCTGTACCAGCATCACTTATGAGTGTTATCGCTTGGTTATCTTATGGAATCCATCCATTATTAGATAAACCAGTAATGTTAACAGGGTGCATCTTACGGGAACTTTAGGTTCATCAAGAGCTCAAGCGCATATTCGTCAAATTTTAGACTCTCCAGAAGTAAAAGCACGTGTAATGCCAAGTTCAGAGTTCTTATTAGGACGTTCATTACAAGCTTTTGATGAAGCTGGTGATATTTCTAACCCAGAAACAGTAGCTAAGTTAGATAGTTTATTTGCAGACTTTTTATTATTCATTAAAATTACTGAAAAATTAATGCATGCACATAAACAAGCTGAAAAAGAAATTGAAAACTTCTCATGGGAAGATTTAAAATAAGATAGGAGTGTAGAAAAACATGAAATTAGTAGGAATCGTAGGATCAAATGCAGAAATATCGTACAACCGTAAATTAATGGAATTTATCGCTAGAGAATATAAAGATTTATTTACTTTAGAGTTATTAGATATTACAAATTTACCAATGTTTAACCAAGATGAAGACTCATTCAACTGAAAATAAAGACTTATTAGTGATGAACCGTAAAATATTACAAGCAGATGGAGTAATTATTTCAACACCTGAACATAACCACACAATTACTGCTTCACTAAAAAGTGCTTTAGAGTGGTTATCTTATGAATTGCACCCATTTGAAAATAAACCAGTAATGGTTGTAGGTGCATCATATTATGATCAAGGATCATCACGTGCCCAATTACACTTACGTCAAATTTTGAGATGCTCCAGGGAGTTAATGCAATTGTATTCCCAGGTAATGAGTTCCTTTTAGGAAAAGCTAAAGAAGCGTTTGATGAAAATGGAAACCTTAAAGATGAAGGTACAATTGGATACTTACGTACTTGTTTAACTAAATTTGTTAAATTTGCTACAGTGGCTCAATCATTAGCAGAAAGAAAAGCCAACTCCACCAGAAGATTTAACAGCAAGTGGGAAAAATTTCTACTACAATTGAAGGGATGTTGATGGAAATGCTGATGACTGGTATGAAAAAGCAGCAGAAAAAGTTAATGCTGTATCAGGTGATACTTACGTGAAAATTAGATCGTGGTATCTTTAACAGTAGATCAATTAAATTATTTTTTAAACTCAATGCCGATGGAATTAACTTACGCTGACAGTAACAACCAATTCTTATACTATAACTACAATAAAGAAGATTACGAAATGTTAGCAAAACGTCGTCCAGAACAAGTAGGATGTTCATTATCTAATGTTCACCCAGAAAGAGTATATGGAAGTGTAAACTGGTTAGTAGGTTTACTACGTTCAGGTCAAGTGGATGTATTCCGTACACACGTTCCAACTCATGGACCAGATAAATATGTTGTACATAACTACCAAGCAATGTATGACAAAGATGGTAAATATGCTGGAATCAATGAATATATCTTAGACTTTAAACCTATCGTAGATTGGTATTTAAAACAAACTGGTCAAGCATTAGTACCAGCAGGAGCAGCGGCAGCTGGAGGATACCACCAAGCAGCACCAGCAGCTGATGCAACGAGTGGAGCATCTAATGCTGGAGGACATGGGGCAGCGCCAGCAGCACCGGCAGCTGATGCAACAAGTGGAGCTTCTGCATAATATAAAAAAGATAAACCTTTAATATAATAATAAAAATACACTATAACTTTTACAGTTATAGTGTATTTATTTTTGTCTAAAGTAGCTGATTGAAAAAAATAATTAATAAAGTAAATATTTATGTCTACTAAATAATGGTAATCTCATCGGTAAAGATAAATTAACGCAAGAGAATAGCTTGTTTATAGACCTAGAAAAATTATATATAAAAATTATTATTAATTTAGTATTTTTTTATTAGACAAAATTAATATAATGTAGGATAATAGAGAAATGGTATTTTTATATGTATAATCAAAAGAAAAATAAGATTATATGGAGAAAGGAAATATATATTATGATAGGGAAAAAAATAATTATAAACTACACCTAGAAAAAAAGATGGAGAAAAAGTAACACGTTATTCTATAAAAAAATTTCACTGTTGGAACAGCATCAGTAGCTGTTGCAGCATCTATTTTCTTTGGTATGGGTAGTGTTGCTCATGCCGCAGAAGTAACTGAAGAAACTACTACTAATAGAGTAGAAGTGAAACAAGAAAATAATGTCTCGGTAAATAGTAATCAAAATATTCAACAGACTAATAGTATACCAGTAGTAACTGAACAACCTGTTTCAAATGAAACAGCTGAAAAAGAAGTAACTAGTGAAGAAGTTGTCAATAAAGAGACAGCGAAAAATGAAGCTGTTAGTGAAGAAGCTATCAATAAAGAAATAACAGAAAAAAAAGTTGCTAGTGAAGAAACTGTCAACAAAGAAACAACAGAAAAAAATGTTGCTAGTGAAAAAACTGTCAATGAGGAAATGCCTAATAAAAAAAGAGGCAGAAAATCAGTAGCTAATGAAGAATCAGTAAATACTCCTGAAGTTGCAAAAAAAGAAGAAACAAATAAAAATGTTGAATCAAACAAAGAGGGAACTGAAGAAGTAGATAAAGTAATGTTAGAAGTTTCTATAAAAGAAGCAACTGAATTACAAAAGTGCTGAAAAATGTTGATGAAAAAAAGTAAAAACTCTTTAAGTACTGTTATTATAGAAGCTAACTCTGTACTTTATAAGAGAAATACAGATCAAAACTGAAGTTGACGATATTACTAATAAAGTAAATAATATTATTGGAAAAGTTTTAGCTAAACAACTCGAAAAATAAAGAAAGTAGCAAAAAAAGAAGAAAATAGAAACAGATAATGATAGAGATGCAAGAGCTCTTCCTGGAGTTGATGTGAAAAGGTCTAAAAGGATGGATTGCAACTGGAGATACAGTTAAAAAAATAGTGAACATTATTTAAATGCTACACCAGCTCAACGAAGTGCATTTGATAAAGCATTGGCAGAAGCTAAAAAAGTTTTAGCCGATAGAAGAACAGCTCAAAGACGTACTAACGAAGTAACAAATGACCTTACACTAGAAGTTAAAAAAACTGCAAAAATGTCGCTGTAACAAATAAAAGGTCAGTTAAATAATTTAATTAATGCTGATGATGAATTTAAAAAAACAAACGAAAAATATTATAATGAAACTGATGAAGGCTAAAGTAACTGCCTATAATAATGCTATTGCTGAAGGAAAAACAAAAGCAGCAAAAGCACCTATTTCTCAGACAGAAATAAATGCCGTAGTAGCAAAAATTAATAATGCTAAAAATGCATTAAATGGAAAACCAACGGATTATTCAAAATTAAGAGAGCTTTATAATGAGATTGATTCAATAAAAAATAGTCCACAATTTTATAATGCTTCAGAGGAAGCGAAAAAGTTTTTTTATGAAACAAATATTGATGATATACAGAGCAGTAATTGAAGGGCTAGATAGTGGTGAAGATAACCACACTTTCACAAGAAAGTATTAATGAATTAATAAAATTTACGTTAGAATCTAAAGGTGAATTAACTGGTCGTCCTACAGACAAAGCTGAATTACAAAAAAAATTAGCAACAGAAAATAAAGAAGAAAAATTCTAAATATTATAATGCAGATGCAGATAAAAAAAGGCTGCATATGATAAAGAAGTAGAAGCAGCTAAACAAGTATTATCAAAAAGAAAATGCTACGCAAAAAGAAACAGATGCAGCAAAAGCTAAATTACAAGCGGCAAAAGATGCATTAAATGGTGCGGAAACAGATAAATCAAAAATTACAAAAATTAGTAGAATTAAGTAACTCTGATGAAGTAACAAAAGATCCTAAGTATTATAATGCAAGTAAAGACGCATTGTTAAACTACTACAATGCGGTGAAAAAAGCAGAAGAAACACTAGCTAAGCCAAATGCTACTCAAACTGAAATTGATAAAATGAAAGAAGAAGTAGAAGCAGCTAAAAATGCATTAGACGGGAAACCAACAAATTATGAAGAGTTAAACAAACTAATAGCTGCTCAAAATACTATGCACAATGATCCCTAAATACTTTAATGCTAGTGATGCTGCAAAAAAAGAATATGATGATGCAATAGAGGAAGCTAAGAAATTAGCAAGCAATCCAGAAGCTTATCAAAAAAATGTTGATGAAACAGTAAAAAATCTTAAAGAAATTATTGAAGATTTAGATGGGAAAGCAACTGATAAAGATGCTCTACAAAAAAATTAGTAGATGAAAGTAATTCTAAAAAAATACAAATTATAAATACTATAATGCTTCTGGTGGAGAATTTATAGCTTATGATGAAGCGGTAGAAGAAGCAAAAGCAGTATTAGCTAAAGCAAATCCAACACAAGATGAAATAAATGCAGCAAAAGCTAAATTAGAAACAGCAAAAAATGAATTAGATGGACAACCAACTAATTTTGAAGGATTACAAGCCTATATAGATAAAGAAGAATCAGTTTTAAATAGTCACGAATTTTATAATGCAGATCCAGAGAAAAGAGCATTATATGAAAAACGTATAAAAGATGCTAAGGCATTACTAACAAAAGAAAATGTAACACAGAGTGATGTAGGAGGAATAGAAAGTTACTTATATTATATTGTAAAATCATTAGATGGTAAGGAAACAGATAAATCTGAATTATCTAAATTAGTAAAAGACTTAGAAAATAAAACTAAGGAAGATAAATATACTAAAGCAGAAGACTCTAGAAAATTTGTTTATGACTTAGCTGTAGAAGAGGCTCAAAAAGTCTTATCAAAAGAAAAAGCGACACAAGAAGAAGTTAATCTTGCGAAAAAACAATTAGCAGCTGCAAGAGATGCCTTAAACGGTGATAGAATACGTAGAGAAGATTTACAAACTCTAGTAGATGAAAGTAATAGCAAAGATAGCAATGAAAAATACTATAATGCTGATGACGATAGAAAAGTTGCGTATGATAAAGCTATTGAAGATGTGAAAGAACTATTAAGTAGAGAAAACATTTCTCAAGCTGAAATAGATGCAGCAAAAGAAAAAATAGATGTAGCAAAAGAAGCTCTAAATGGTAATCAGTCTACTAAAGAAAAACTAGAAATTTTAGTAAATGAAAGCAATGGAAAAGATAGTAATTCTAAGTACTACAATGCTGATCCTGAGAAAAAATTAGCATATGATAAAGCTGAAGAAGAAGCTAAAAAAGTATTAGCGAAAGAAAATGTAACACAAAAAGAAATAGATGCAGCGAAAGCTAAACTACAAGCAGCAAAAGATGCGTTAAATGGAACAGAAACTAATTCTGAAGAACTTAAGAAATTAGTTGATGAATCGTGGAAAACATATAGTTCTAGTAGAAGTTATAATGCAGCAGAAGAAAAACAAGAAGCGCATTATAATGCTGTTGAAAAAGCTAGAGAAACTATTATTAAAAAGAAAAATGTAACTCAAGCAGAAGTAGATGCGGCAAAAAGCAAAAAAATACTAGAAACAGATGCTGCATTAGATGGAAAAGATACTGATTTTTCTAAATTCTGGCCATTGTATAATGAAATAGATAAAGTAAAAAATAGTCCAAAATATTATAATGCAGATGAAAGTGCTAAGAAACAATATGATCAAAGTGCCGAATTTGCAAAAATTCATGGAGCTAACCAAGGAAAAGGTAGTTCGCTTACTCAAAAAGACTTAGATGGATTGATTGAATTTATAGAAGCTTCTAAGGCAGGGTTAAATGGAGAAGATACTAATAAGGCTCCATTACAAAGTTTAGCGGATGAAAGCAATACAAAAGATAGTAATGCAAAATACTATAATGCAGAAACAGCTAAGAAAACTGACTATGATAACGCAGTAAAAGAAGCTAGACAAGTTTTAGCGAAAGAGAATGCAACTCAAAAAGAAGTAGATGCTGTAAAAGCTAAATTACAGGCGGCAAGAGATGCACTTAATGGTGATAAAACTCAAAAAGAAAGACTACAAGTATTAGCTGATGAGAGTAATACGAAAGATAGTAATGCTAAATACTATAATGCAGATGCGGCTAAGAAAGCAGAGTATGATAAAGCTGTAGAAGAAGCTAAATCAGTATTAGCGAAAGAAAATGCAACTCAAACAGAAATTGATGCAGCAAAAGCAAAATTAGAAGCAGGAAAAACAGCATTAAATGGTAAAGATACTAATAAAGCTCCACTACAAAGTTTAGCTAATGAAAGTAATGAAAAAGACTATAACCCTAATTACTACAATGCAGATACTGATAAACAAGATGCATATAATAAAGCGGTAGAAGAAGCAAAAACGGTGTTAGCTAAGGAGAATGTAACTCAAGCTGAGATAAATGCATCTAAAGCAAAATTAGAAGCAGCTAAAAAAGCACTGAATGGTAAAAATACAAATATTGAAGAATTATTAGAATTAGTCAAAGATAGTGATATGAAAAATGGGTATAGCTATTATTACAATGCTGATGCAGATAAAAGAGAAGCATATGATAAAGCAATAGAAGAAGCAAATAAAGTATTGTCTAGAGATCTTGCAACTCAAGCAGAAGTAGATGCAGCAAAAGCAAAATTACAAGAAGCGAAAGATGCGTTAAATGGAGATAAAACAAATATTGAAATATTAAAAGCTTTAGCTGATGAAAGCAATACAAAAAATACAAATGCAAAATATTATAATGCAGATACAGATAAACAAGCTGAATATAATAAAGCAGTAGAAGAAGCGAAAGCATCATTAGCTAAAGAAAATGTAACACAAGAAGAAGTAGATGCAGTGAAAGCTAAACTACAAGAAGCGAAAGATGCACTAAACGGAGCAGACACAAACAAAGAAGTTCTACAAAACCTAGCTGATGAAAGTACAATAAAAGAGAGTAGTTCTAAATACTACAATGCTGATACAGATAAGCAAACTGCATACAATAAAGCAGTAGAAGAAGCAAAATCAGTGCTAGCTAAAAAGAATGTGACACAAGCAGAAGTAGACGCAGCAAAAGCAAAATTACAAGAAGCCAAAGATGAGTTAAACGGAGTGGATACAAATAAAGAAGCTCTAGAAAACTTAGCTGACGAAAGTAGTACAAAGGACAGCGATTCTAAATACTATAATGCTGATGCAGAAAAACAAGCTGTATATAATAAAGCAGTAGAAGAAGCAAAATCTGCATTATCAAAAGAAAATGTAACGCAAGCAGAAATTGATGCAGCAAAAGCAAAATTACAAGCGGCGAAAGATGCATTGAACGGAGCAGATACAAACAAAGAAGCTCTGCAAAACTTAGCTGATGAAAGTACAACAAAAGATAGTAATTCTAAATACTATAATGCTGATGCAGATAAGCAAGCTGCATACAATAAAGCAGTAGAAGAAGCAAAAGCAGTACTAGCTAAAGAAAATGTGACACAAGCAGAAGTTGACGCAGCGAAAGCTAAACTACAACTAGCGAAAGATGCATTGAACGGAGCAGATACAAACAAAGAAGCTCTACAAAACCTAGCAGATGAAAGTAGTACAAAAGATACAAATTCTAAATATTACAACGCTGATGCAGACAAGCAAGCTGCATACGATAAGGCAGTAGAAGAAGCAAAAGCTGTGTTATCAAAAGAAAATATAACACAAACAGAAATTGATTCAGCGAAAGCAAAATTACAAGCAGCAAAAGATGCATTGAATGGAGCAGACACAAATAAAGAAGCTCTACAAAATCTTGCTGATGAGAGTGCAACGAAAGATACAAACTCTAAATACTACAATGCTGATGCAGACAAGCAGGCTGCATACAATAAAGTGGTAGAAGAAGCAAAAGCTGTATTAGCTAAAGAAAATGTATCACAAACAGAAATCGATGCAGCGAAAGCAAAACTACAAGAAGCGAAAGATGCATTAAACGGAGCAGACACAAACAAAGAAGCTCTACAAAACTTAGCTGACGAAAGTGCAACAAAAGATAGCAATTCTAAATACTATAATGCTGATGCAGATAAGCAAGCTGCATATAATAAGGCGGTAGAAGAAGCGAAAGCAGTATTAACGAAAGAAAATGTAACGCAAGCAGAAATAGATGAAGCGAAAGCTAAACTACAACAAGCGAAAGATGCGTTAAATGGGGCAGACACAAATAAAGAAGCACTACAAAACCTAGCAGATGAAAGTAGTACAAAAGATACAAATTCTAAATATTACAACGCTGATGCAGACAAGCAAGCTGCATACAATAAAGAGGTAGAAGATGCAAAAGCTGCATTAGCTAAAGAAAATGTAACGCAAGCAGAAATAGATGCAGCAAAAGCTAAACTACAACAAGCTAAAGATGCGTTAAATGGAACAGATACAAATAAAGAAGCACTACAAAACTTAGCAGATGAGAGTAATACGAAAGAAACGGATTCTAAATACTACAATGCAAACTCTGACAAACAAGCTGCATACGATAAAGCAGTAGAAGAAGCGAAAGCGGTATTAGTTAAAGAGAGTGTAGCACAAACAGAAGTAGATGCAGCGAAAGCAAAATTACAAGAAGCGAAAGATGCATTAAATGGAGAACCAACGAATACGAAAGAGTTAGAAAAAAATTATTAGAAAAAAATGAGGAAATAATAAAAATCTCCTAAATATTATAACTCTACTCCAGCAATTAAAGAATGGCGTGACACTTTAATAAAAAGAAGCAAAAAGAACTATTAACTAAGAAAAAAATGCAACTCAAGAAGAAATTGATACTGTAAAAAACATATTTAATAGATTCTGAAAGATTATTAAGAGGTAAAGAAACTAATAAAGCAGAATTAGCAAAAATTAATAAAAAGAAGTTGAAGATAATAGAAATAATAATGCGAAATATTATAATGCTAATCCAGAGAAAAAAAGCTGTTCTTGATAAAGCGATAGAAGAAGCTAAAAAATTATTAGACAAAGATAATGCTACACAAGATGAAGTAAATGCAGAAAAAACAAAAATAGAAAATGCTAATTCGGATCTTAATGGAACTACAACTAATAAGAAACCATTACAAGATTTAACAGACGAATCAGAAAACACACCAAATGCTTCTAAATACTACAATGCTGATGAAGCTAAAAAAAGAAGTATTTGATAAAGCAGTAGAAGAAGCGAAAAGCAGTATTAGCGAAAGAAAATGTATCACAAACTGAAATAGATGCAGCGAAAACTAAGCTACAAGAAGCGAAAGATGCATTAAACGGAGCGGACACAAACAAAGAAGCGCTACAAAATCTTGCTGATGAAAGTAATACAAAAGACAGTAATTCTAAATACTACAATGCAGATGCAGATAAACAAGAAGCATACAACAAAGCGGTAGAAGAAGCAAAAGCAGTATTAGCTAAAGAAAATGTATCACAAGCAGAAGTAGATGTAGCAAAAGAAAAATTACAAGAAGCGAAAGATGCATTAAACGGAGCAGACACAAACAAAGAAGCTCTACAAAACTTAGCTGATGAAAGTAATACAAAAGATAACAATGCTAAATACTACAATGCCGATGTAGATAAGCAAGCTGCATATGATAAAGCGGTAGAAGAAGCGAAAGCAGTATTAGCGAAAGAAAATGTATCACAAACTGAAATCGATGCAGCGAAAGCAAAACTACAAGAAGCAAAAGATTCATTAAACGGTGTAGACACAAATAAAGAAGCTCTACAAAACTTAGCAGATGAAAGTACAACAAAAGACAGTAACTCTAAATATTATAATGCCGATGCAGATAAACAAGTTGCATACAACAAAGCTGTAGAAGAAGCCAAAGCAACATTAACGAAAGAAAATGTAACACAAGCGGAAGTAGATGCAGCAAAAGCTAAGTTACAAGAAGCTAAAGACGCATTAAACGGAGCTGAGACAAATAAAGAAGCTCTACAAAATCTTGCAGATGAGAGTGTAACGAAAGATGCTAACGCTAAATACTACAATGCAGATGCGGACAAACAAGCTGCATATAACAAAGCAGTTGAAGATGCTAAAAAAGTATTAGATAAAGAAAATGTAACACAAGCAGAAGTAGATGCAGCGAAAGCTAAATTACAAGAAGCGAAAGATGCATTAAATGGAGATCAAACTGCTAAGGAAAAATTACAAGCACTAGCTGATGAGAGCGTAACTAAAGATACAAACTCTAAATACTACAATGCAGATGCAGACAAACAAGCTACATATGATAAAGCAGTTGAAGATGCTAAAAAAGTATTAGCTAAAGAAAATGTAACGCAAGCAGAAGTAGATGCAGCGAAAGCAAAACTACAAGCAGCAAAAGATGCATTGAACGGAGATCAAACTGCTAAAGAAAAATTACAAGCGCTAGCTGACGAAAGTAATACAAAAGATAGCAACGCTAAATACTACAACGCTGATGCAGATAAGCAAGCTGCATATGATAAAGCAGTAGAAGAAGCAAAAGCGACATTAGCTAAAGAAAATGTAACGCAAGCGGAAGTAGATGCAGCAAAAGCTAAACTACAAGAAGCGAAAGATGCATTAAACGGAGTTGACACAAATAAAGAAGCTTTACAAAACTTAGCTGACGAAAGTAATACAAAAGACAGCAACGCTAAATACTACAATGCCGATGCAGACAAACAAGCTGCATATGATAAAGCAGTAGAAGAAGCAAAAGCAACATTAGCGAAAGAAAATGTAACACAAGCAGAAGTAGATGCCGCGAAAGCTAAGCTACAAGAAGCAAAAGATGCATTGAACGGGGATCAAACTACTAAAGAAAAATTACAAGCGCTAGCTGACGAAAGTAATACAAAAGATAGCAACGCTAAATACTACAACGCCGATGCAGACAAACAAGCTGCATATGATAAAGCAGTAGAAGAAGCTAAAAAAGTATTAGCTAAAGAAAATGTAACACAAGCAGAAGTAGAAGAAGCGAAAGCAAAACTACAAGCAGCAAAAGATGCATTGAACGGAGATCAAACTGCTAAAGAAAAATTACGAGTGCTAGCTGATGAGAGCGTAACTAAAGATACAAACTCTAAATACTACAATGCCGATGCAGACAAACAAGCTGCATACAACAAAGCAGTAGAAGAAGCGAAAGCAGTATTAGCTAAAGAAAATGTAACTCAAGCAGAAATCGATGCAGCGAAAGCAAAATTACAAGAAGCTAAAGATTCATTAAATGGAGCAGACACTGATAAATCTAAACTACAAGAATTATCGGATGAAAGTGTAACAAAAGATAGCAACGCTAAATACTATAATGCTGATGCAGGTAAGCAAGGTGCATATGATAAAGCAGTAGAAGAAGCAAAAGCTGTGCTAGCTAAAGAGAATGTAACACAAGCGGAAATTGATGCAGCGAAAGGTAAGCTACAAGAAGCAAAAGATGCATTAAACGGAGTAGACACAAATAAAGAAGCTCTACAAAACCTTGCTGATGAGAGTGAGACAAAAGATAACAACGCTAAATACTACAATGCCGATGCAGACAAACAAGCTGCATATGATAAAGCAGTAGAAGAAGCAAAAGCGACATTAGCTAAAGAAAATGTAACGCAAGCGGAAGTAGATGCAGCGAAAGCTAAACTACAAGAAGCAAAAGATGCATTAAATGGAGCAGACACTGATAAATCAAAACTACAAGAATTATCAGATGAAAGTGCAACAAAAGATAGTAATTCTAAATACTATAATGCAGATGCCGACAAACAAGCTGCATATAACAAAGCAGTAGAAGAAGCCAAAGCAACATTAGCTAAAGAAAATGTAACACAAGCGGAAGTAGATGCAGCAAAAGCTAAATTACAAGAAGCTAAAGACGCATTAAACGGAGCTGAGACAAATAAAGAAGCTCTACAAAATCTTGCAGATGAGAGTGTAACGAAAGATGCTAACGCTAAATACTATAACGCTGATGCCGACAAACAAGCTGCATATGATAAGGAAGTAGAAGAAGCAAAAGCAGTGTTAGCTAAAGAAAATGTAACACAAGCGGAAGTAGATGCAGCGAAAGCAAAATTACAAGAAGCCAAAGATGCGTTAAATGGATTAGATACTGATAAAAACAGAACTAAAAACAATTAGTAGATAATAGCTCAGAATTGAAAAAAATATAGATAAGTACATAAAATGCTGGTAATAATCTAAAAGAAGAATATGATAAACTTTTTAGAAGAAGCAAAAGAAGCATTAAACAAGAATTTATCACAAAATGAAGTCGATCAATTAGTAGCTAAAGTTAAAGAAGCAGAATCTAAATTAAATGGAATAGCTACAGAACCAGAAAAACCAGTTGAACCGGAAAAACCAACTGAACCTGAGAAACCAGTTGAACCGGAAAAACCAACTGAACCTGAGAAACCAGCTGAACCAGAGAAACCGGCAGAACCGGAAAAAACCATCTGAGCCAGAAAAACCAACGGAACCAGAAAAACCATCTGAACCAGAGAAACTGGCAGAACCAGAGAAACCAGTTGAACCAGAAAAACCAGTTGAACCGGAAAAACCAGTTGAACCAGAAAAACCAGTTGAACCGGAAAAACCATCTGAACCAGAGAAACCAACTGAGCCAGAGAAACCAGTTGAACCAGAAAAACCAGTTGAACCAGAAAAACCAGCTGAACCGGAAAAACCAGCTGAGCCAGAGAAACCAACTGAGCCGGAAACACCGGCTGAGCCTGAAAAACCAGCTGAGCCAGAGAAACCAGCTGAACCAGAAAAACCAGCTGAACCGGAAAAACCAACTGAGCCAGAGAAAACCAGCTGAACCAGAGAAAACCAACTAGAGCCAGAGAAACCATCTGAGCCAGAAAAACCAGTTGAACCAGAAAAACCAACTGAACCAGAAAAACCAGCTGAGCCAGAAAAACCAACTGAACCAGAGAAACCAGCTGAGCCAGAGAAACCAACTGAACCAGAAACACCAGCTGAACCAGAGAAACCGGCAGAACCGGAAAAACCAGCTGAATCAGAGAAACCAACTGAGCCGGAAACACCGGCTGAGCCTGAAAAACCAGCTGAGCCAGAGAAACCAGCTGAACCTGAAAAACCATCTGAACCGGAAAAACCAGCTGAGCCAGAGAAACCAGTTGAACCTGAAAAACCAACAGAGCCAGAGAAACCAGCTGAACCAGAGAAAACCGACGGAACCAGAAAAACCAGCTGAGCCTGAAAAACCAGTGACTCCAGAAAAAAACATAATGTTGAAGCTGATAATAATAAAGTTGCGACAACAATACGTAAGTCTGGAGAGAAAATACTAAGTAAGACAGGTATGGAAACACAAAGTGCAACATCTTTAGGTTTTGGTTTATTATCATTGCTATCATTTGGTTTATTAAGAAAAACGAAAAAGAAGACAATAAATAATTGTATATTTTTCCAAAAAAATACCCTTTAGGATGTATAGTTCTAAGGGTATTTTTTTGTATTTATTTAATTAATAATACATATTAATTACTCGTGTAAAACTAAACTCGCACGATAGTAGATAAAAAAACAATACTAATACAGCTATTAGTACTATGATATTTGTTAATATAATAATGATGATGTAGATATTAAATTTCTAAAATCAGAAACACTAACTAGATAAAAATAAAAATTATATTAAAAATATAATTAAAAACCTATAATATCAAACATATAAAAACGATTTCTAAAAATTAATTTGACAAATATATACTAAAAAGTGATACTATTATAGATGAAAGAAACAAATATATAAATATTTTTAAATGATGTTTGTACTTTCAAGAAAAACTGTAAATTTATAAAAAAAGGAGGGAAATATTAATGAAAAAAGCAGTTTTTAAATTTTTAGGTGTATTACTGTTTGTAATATGCGCAGTAACTGGATTATCATTTTTTGACCAAGGTAAAGCTAAGGCTGCAGAATCAACTGAGAAGAAGATTGATGTGTCTAATGTCCGTGTGGAAAAAAATGAAGGTGGAAAAGTTGATCATGCTTTAACGCCATGGGAAACTTTCAAAGTTAGTGCAGAGTTTAGCATACCTAATCCTTCAAAAGTAAAACAAGGAGATACATCAACTATAGGAATACCTGATCAATTCCAATTTGGTAGTACTTATGCTGATAAAAATAGAACATTCAATATTGTTGACAAAAACAATACTTCTGAAGTTGTAGCAAATGCAGCGGTTGATTTGAAAAAGAAAAACCTTGTTTTTACATATACTGACTATCCAAGTAAACACGCAGAAGTAATTGGAGATTTCTTCTTTTATGGGCGTGTAGACCATGAGAAAGTATCAGGAGAAAAAGATCTAGACTTTCAATTTAACTGTTGATGGAAAAAAAGTTGAAGGAGATAAACTTAAAATACAAAGGAGCTCCTGTTCAACCTAAAGTTGGTATCAAAAAAGAAGGTTGGCAAAGAGAAAGTAAATCATCAGACTTACGTTATAAAATTAAAGTAAATGCTGATGGTAAACATATGAAAAATGTTGTAGTTTCTGATAACTTAGCATTTTCAGATGGTACTATTGATCCAAGTTCTATTAAAGTAGAATATGGTACATTTACATATAGTCCTACTGACGGTGTATATCGTCTGGATAACTATCCAGCAACTGCAAAACCATTACCAGAAACAGATTATAAAGTAACTTTCAACGAAGGTAATAGAGGATTCACAGTAAAATTCTTAAGAGATATTTTACCAAGTGATAATATCCGTATTATGTATGATGTTACTTTAGGTAAAACACCACCAAATGGAACACTTTATCACAATAATTCAAAATTAGAAGGTGAAGTTGTTACAGAAGGTTCTAATGATAATGGTGGCAAAGTAGATAAACCAAATAAAGTTTCTCTGACATCTGAATCTTGGGTAAAAACTCTAACACCTGGTGGTGAAGCAGAAGGTAAAAAGTATTCATTATCTATACTAAAACAAGACTCTGTGACTAATGCACCACTAGAAGGGGCTAAGTTTAACGTTTATGCATCTGACAAAGATGGAAGTAAATTCGGAAGTTCAATAACTACTTTAACTACGAATAAAAAAGGAGAAGCATCTGTTGGAGATTTAGTAAATGATTACTATCTTCTTGAAGAAATAGCAGCACCAACTGGATATTCATTACCAGACAAAGCAGTTAAATTACTTATTAACGCTAAAAAACAAACAGAAGCAAAAGAAAATGGAGTAGCAGCGGATGCTGTTTACAAAATTACAAACAAAAAAATCGACGAAAAAGTAAATGTAGTTGGTACTAAAACTTGGGTAGATAACAACGATAAAGATCTAAATCGCTCAGAAAAAAATAGTAGTAAAAATTACTTGCTGACGGTAGTGAAGTTGCAACAAAAGAAATTACTGCAGCTAACAACTGGAAATATAGCTTCGATAATCTACCTAAGTACAAAGATGGCAAAGAAATAGTTTATACTATCTCTGAAGTAGGGGTAGAAGGATATACACCTGAAATAACAGGTTACAATATTAAAAATACTTATAACCCAACACTTACAAACATAACTGTAGAGAAAAAATGGGATGACAACAACAATAATGATGGAATCCGCCCATCATCAATTGATGTGCAATTACTTGCAAATGGTGAAAAATTAGGTGGTATTGTTACATTAAATGCAGCAAATGCATGGAAACACCTATTTGATAATTTACCAACAAAATTAAACAAAAAAGAGGTTGTTTACTCAGTATCTGAAGTAAATGTACCAAAAAGGTTATACTGTTGAAAATTCTGGTCTTAAAGACGGAAAAATAGTATTAACTAACAAACACAACCCAGTTGAAAAAGAAGTTTCTGTTGAGAAAAAATGGAACGATGAGAATAACAATGACGGTATCCAACCAACTGAAGTAACAGTACAATTATTTGCTGGAGACAAAGCAGTAGGTGCTCCAGTTAAATTAAACAAAGAAAATAATTGGAAACACGTATTTAGCAACTTAAAAGCTAAAGCAGAAGGAAAAAGATATCGAGTATACTGTAAAAAGAAGTAGATGTACCAGAAGGTTATACAGTTACAGTAGAAGGTAAAAACAACATCGTTATTACTAACACTCACGTACCAGCATTAACAGAACTATCTGTAATCAAACTTTGGGAAGATGAAAACAACAAAGATTCTTCAAGACCAGCTAGCATCACTGTACAATTATTCGCTAATGATAAACCACAAGGTGATGTAGTAGTTCTTAATGAAGAAAATAGTTGGAAACATACTTTTGCTAACTTAAAAGCTAAAGTAAATGGTGAAGTAGTAAATTATGAAGTACGCGAAATCGACGTACCAAGTGGATATACTGTAACTACTACAGTAGGAGAAAATGGTGAAGTAGTATTAACAAATACTCATAAACCAATTTTACCTCCGCCACCAGTAGTTGAAATTCCACCAAAACCATGGACACCAACTCCCCCACCTGCACCACAATTACCACCGAAAAAAGTTGAAGTTAAACCTAAACAATTAGCTAAAACTGGTGTAGAAAATGATATGAGTGCAATGCTAGTATCAACAATTTTATTAGGTGCAGCAGCGGTGTTACGTAGAAAAAAAACTAACTAGTTTGAAACTACTCATAAAAGACTTTAAGTAATTGATTGCTTAAGGTCTTTTTTATGTTTAAAGAGAATATATGTGTATTAACGTAATCTGAAATAACTAATAAACTATCCATTAAGGTGACATAAATAAAGACTCAAGGAAAGAAAAAAATAAGGGCTCGTATTATATTTGAAAAATGAGTAATTTATTTAATGAAATTTGAAAAATATATTTACGTGTGAATAATATTTTAGATATAAATATATTTATATACTGTCTCATAGACTTAGAAGTAATATTAAAGACTATCATGTTCGATTTAAACTTTTTCAATATTTTTAAATCGTGCATATATATCATCACTGGTGATAATACCAGACGATTAGTAAAAGTATTTTATATAACTGAAAAAAATAGTTAATAAATTATACTAATAATTATTTGAATTGAATGTTATTAATTGTATTTACAAGTTATTTTTACCTTTTAATGTAATTAATGTAAATCAGAAAAAAATATTGATATATTTATAATGTAGTGCTATAATTAATAGTATTATGTTAAGTGTACTATTTTATATATTTTAGCTAATAACTATGTGAAAAAAATATATTAAGTTGTTTAGAAAAGGAGAAAGAAGTATAATGAAAAAAATAACAACTACAGTGATTTTAGGAGGAGCGTTAGTAGGTAGTGCTGTAATGGCGAAAGAAGCACATGCAGCAGAAACTGAAACTCCAAAAAAATGATAGTAATTTAGTAGTGAAAAAACTGAAGTTGGAAAAAAACAACGGAAGCTGATGTCGCTAAAGAAAAACAAAAAAAGCTGATGAAGCTAAAAAAATCACTAGAATTAGAAAAAAAGAAGCAGATAAAAAAGGTTGAGTTAGCAAAGAAAGATTCTGAAAAAAAGTTAATAAACTGGAAAAAGATGCTGAAGAAGGTTCAAATGTTACGGATAAAGTAATTGATGAAAAAAAGCAGATGAAATTAAAAAAATTAGAATCTAATAAAGATAATGTTGCAACTGAAATTAATAAATCTAAATCAGATGTTGAATCTGCGAAAAAAAGATACAGAAGACAAAGAGAAAAGTAGCGAAAGAGAAAAGAAGAAAAATTCATCTAGTATTGACAAAGATCTTAAATCAAAAACAAAGTGAAGAATCTTCACTTTTAGCTAAATTAAAAAGAAGATAAAAAAATAAACTAAACACATTAACTGAATCACTAAATAAAAATAGAAAAAAAGATAAAGAGAAAGTCTGAAAAAAAGCGTTAGAAGAAGCTCAAGCTGCTTTAAATAAAAGCAAAGAGAAGAAGAAGCAGAAAATCTAAATAAAAATTAAACAATTAGAAGCTAAACGTGATGAGCAAACAAAGCTGTTTTTAAATAATAAACAAAAAAAGCAATTAGATAAATGCTAAAAGCAGAAAAAAAGTAAAAAAATCGAAGACGAAATTAAGAAAAAAATGAAGCTATTTTTTTGGAGCTAAAGGAATCTTTAACAGAAATCAAATTCGATCAAGAATTTGTTGATGCATTAAAAAAGCATATCAAAAAGCTTCATTTGAAGAAACAAACAAAAAAACAATTGATAGTGTAGTTGCTAAAGAAAAAGAAGCAGTTAAAAAAATATCCTATCTTAGATACAGATTCTATTGATTATTCAAATAGTGAGAAAAGTAGATGTTAATAATTTATCTGAAAAAAAGACCAAATCTTTATTAACACAATACTTTAACTACCTAAATAATCAAGTACGTAAACAATTTGGACTAGCGCCAGCTAAAACAAACTTAAATGTATTAAAATTTGCACAAGATGTTGCTAAAAATACTAAAGAAAGTGGATTTAAAGATCCAGATCATGATAATCGTTCAATTAACAAGGCTGCATACGAAAATGGAATTGATAAAACTGATAGAGGAACTGTATACAACAGATTTGAAAGTTTAGATGCTAAATCAATTGATAAAGAAGATTCTCAATCAAATATGGTAGCAAGAAAATTCCTATTCGATTCTATCTATCAATCAGTACAACGTTTCTACCATGAAGGAAGAGTGAATAATCATTACGATCATGCTAAACACTTAATGAATACAGAAGACCAAACATTTGGTACATACTTTGTACTTACACCATCTGATAGTAAATACTATAATTGGCTAAGATTAGGTGTAGTAAGTGTACCGCCACGCTATGGAGTGACAGGCTATGATGACAACGGGCAACCCAATTTATGAAAAAAATTCGATAAATTATGGGGTGCTAAATCTGAAAAAAACTCTACCGTTATTAGAGGTTAAAGATACTACAGAACTAAAAAGCTAATTTAGAAAAAAAGCAAAATCTGAAATAACACGTATTGAAAAATGAAAAAAAGCTGCTGAAGAAAAAAAGAATTAGCAAAACGTGAAGATGAATTAAAACAAGCAGAGAAATAAACCATCTAAACGTAAATACAGCTACTCAAAGTGTATCAATAGTGCTAAAAAGAAGCTAATGATAATAATGAGTCAGTTTTAAATTCAACAAAAAGCTGAAATAAATAAAGTTAATACTGAAATTGCTAATGATAATAGTCAAGTGAAAACAAGTGAAAAAAACGACATTATTAAATTATTAAGTGATTTAGCTAAGGCTAATTCTGAATTACAAGAAGCAAAAATCAAAAATTAGATAGTGCTAAAAAAAGAATGAAGAAAAAAATTAAAATCTCAATTAGAATCTTTAGAAACTGAATTAACTAGCTTAAATAATAAAGATTCTAAATAGTACTGAAGAGAAAAGAACGTTTAGAATATATTAAAAAAATAATCATGCGTTAATTCTTAAAGAATTAGAAAAAGCTGCGTAAAGACTTTAGAAGTTTCTAGTAAAAAAACGCTAAAAGATGCTTTTAGAAGCACTTAAAGTCTCTTGAAAAAAGATGCACAAGAAAAAAATACAATAAATATTTACAAATCAAACGTCAATATGATATGGAAAAATTATACTTGGGGAGTTACAAAAATCCTCCAGTATTCGATTTACCAGAATTATCTGCTGAAGATCTAGAAAAAATCTTGGAAAATAATACAAAAACTCCAGATACTGTATCAAGTGTTAAACGTGAAACGATTTGCTAAAAACATCTAAATTTAAAGGTAAAGCTATAGTTAAAAACTACAAATAAAAAAAGAAAAAAAGTTTTACCAAATACTGGATCTACTAGCACGTCAACAACTGGTGTTGCAGTGTTATTAGCTGCAGTAGCAATAGCTGCTAGAAAACGTAGAACACGTAGATAATAAGATAATTAAAATAGTTTTTAAATCCGAAGTGGTAATATATCACTTTGGATTTTTTTAAAGTATTATATATAAAAAGTTAGTTTACATATAAATTTAATAATATGCAAACTGCTTACAACTATCAGGGAAATATTTACTATAAAAATAGTAATAATATAATGACAAAAGCGGTATCATTGCGATATAATTATAATTAAAGTATCCTTAAAAAAAGATACTAAAAAAATTTTTATATATAAATTAAGGAGTTTAGATATGAAAAAGGATAGCCTTTTATCGAAACTATTTCATAGATACTTTATTGTTGCACTTAATGGTATGGCGCTTGGGTTATTTTGTACCCTTATAATAGGTCTTATTATTAAGCAGATTGCTATTAACTTAAGTGGCGGTATATCGACATTCTTTATAGTGATAGCGACAATAGCGATGGCTTTAACTGGTCCAGTAATAGGTATAGGTGTTGCACATGCATTAAAAGCACCTAAACTGGTAATTTTAGCCTCGGGTGTAGTTGGATTTTTAGGAGCATTCGGATCAAACTTAGGAACTAATCACCTTATTGAACAAGGGAAACTAATTGTTAGTGGTTCAGGAGATCCGTTAGGAGCATTTATTGCAGTAGTTATAGCTGCTGAATGTGGAAGGTTAATATCAGGGAAAACGAAAATTGATATTATTGTAACGCCTTTTGTAACGATAGTTATAGGTGCTACTGTTGCCTATTTCACAGGACCATATTTAATAAAAGGAATGAAAATTCTTGGAACATTTATTAGAGAAGCAACTGAACTACAACCATTTTTAATGGGAATAGCTGTATCGGTAATAATGGGAATAATACTGACATTACCGATAAGTTCGGCGGCATTGTCTATTATCCTAGGTCTATCAGGTATAGCTGCAGGTGCTTCAACTGTAGGGTGTGCAGCCCAAATGGTTGGTTTTGCGGTAATTAGCTTTAAAGCAAATAAATGGAATGGACTTTTAGCGCAAGGTCTAGGAACATCTATGCTTCAAGTACCGAATATTATGAGGAAGCCTATTATTTGGATTCCGCCAATAGTTGCTAGTGCGATATTAGGTCCTATTGCTACATTAGTATGTAGAATGGAAAATAATCCTGCAGGTGGAGGAATGGGTACATCTGGTTTGGTAGGGCAACTTATGACATGGCAAACAATGTCTTCTTATACAAGTCATGCGGTATTATTAGTTGAAATTCTATTACTGCATTTTATACTTACCGGCAATCTTATCTTATGCAGTATATTACTATATGGAAAAGAAAAACTATGTATGTGCAGAAGATTATAAATTAGACCTGTAAATTTATATCCATTTAGACAAAAAAGATAGATTAGATTATAAATAGTAGATTTATACATTTTACAGTATTTGAAAAAAATAAAAAGAAAAAAACTACTGTATAAAAATTCTGTAATAAAATCTTTATATAGTAGGAAAGAAATTTAAAATAATTTTGAAAATGAGTCTTACGATTAATGAGTAAGAATTCTACAAAAACAATCTCCAATTATAAATATTGGAGATTAATTTTTTTGAAAGAATAGAAATAATACTTTTTGAAAAACTTAAAAAAACAAATAATTATTTATATAATAGACTCTAAATATATCTTTTTATCAACGAAATATTTTTTTATTTTGACATCTATAATGTATGGTAGACATAACTTCTGGAAACGATACTATTTATAGGGTTCATAATAAGAAGTCTAAAAAAACATGCTTAACGAACAATTGATAACGCTAATGAAAACGCTATTTATGACAAATTTATGAATTATAAATTTTTTTCAAAAAAATAGTTATGTTATTGCTTGTAGGAAGCGTTTTGTTATGTTATAATAACGGGGTTAGTAATACGATGTTTATACATATATTATGAAACAAAGATATACATATATAATTGTATACTCTTTAAAAAATATTATTTAAAAAGGAGAAATTATCAAATGATAAGAAGAGAACATCAACGTTTTTCTTTAAGAAAATATAAAGTTGGCGTAGCGTCTGTTTTCTTAGGATTTGGACTTAGTTTCGTGCTAGCAGGAAGTGGGGAAGCAAAAGCGGCCGAAACTAATGCAGAAACTGCAACCCCTAAGACTGAAGCAACAGCAAAACCTGAAGCCTCGGCAACTACAGCAGCACCTAAAGCGGAAGCTGTAGCAACTGAGACTCCAGCAGCTACACCAGCAAAAGCAGAAGAAGCTACACCAGCAGTAACTGAAGCTAAACCAGCTGCTGAAGAAACTGCTAAAGTAGAAGAAGCTGCTAAACCAGAAGTTGCTGAAGGAGAAGCTAAAAAAGAAGAAAAAGCTGAAGAAGCTAAACCAGCTGCTGAAGCTAAACCAGCAACAGATGAATCAAACAAACCAAGAGTACGTAGTCGTCGTGCTGTTACAAACGAAGCTGTAACTGGAGACCACAACTCTAACCCAGTAGCGGTAAGCACTTACTTAAAAGATGGGGAAAAAGTAACTCCAGAAATCAGAGATGCTAACGGTGCAACTGTTAGCTCTCAACCTGTACCAGCTGGGTATGCAAGAAAAGAAGGAGACTGGTATACATACAGTATCATAGACCTTACTCGATTCAACGAACGTTATGGTACAAAATACTATACACGTGCGTATAAGAGATTTGATGATTCTACAGAAACAACTGTTGAATTAATCGATAAAACTACTGGTAATGTATTAGAAACTAGAACTCTTTCTGCGTCAAGCGGTATTCAAAAATTCACAACTACAACTGCTGCCTCTAATGGTCAATTAACTGTGAAATATGATTACGACAAAGGTTTAGGAGCAGGACCTGGTAAAACTGACGAACCATTTATTCAATTCGGATATGAACTTGGTGCAAGTATCCAAGCTTTAGTAGCTGCGGGACATAACCTTACACCAGCTGAGCAAGCACTTTATACTGCTGTTACAAATGCTCGTACTTCAACAGACATTATCAACGTTGTAGAACCAGCTTATAACGGTCGTACAATTACTGATTCAAACGCTAAAATTCCAAAATTTGTCGAAAAACCGACTTACTATAGAGTAGTCGATAAAAATAATGCAACATTTAACGCTAATAAAACAGATAAAACTGTTCAAGACTACGTACCAAATGGTAAAGAAGTAGATTTAGCTAAATATGCAACTAAAGCTATGGAAGGACAACATTTCACAGCGTCTGGTGAGCGTCAATTTGATGGATACAAACTTTACCAAACAGCAAATCCAGATTCGACAACTGGCTTTGTAAGTCGTCCTTACGTAGTTGGTACTAAATTCATGGACGCTGAGCGTGCAGGAATTAAACGTATTAAAGAAATCGTAGGTGAAGATGGATCTGTAGTAGTTCGTGTTTACTTACTAGATCCAAAACAACAAAGTAAACGTTCTGATGGTACATTAAGCACAGATGGTTATATGTTACTAGCAGAAACTAAGCCTATTAAACCAGGTGATTATAACAAAGAAGAATTAGTTGTTAAGAAATCACCACTTCACACAATTGCGTTCACAGATAGTAAAGGTGTAAACTATCCAAATGGTAAGGAAGTTCCATTTGACTTCCAAAAAGCTGCTAATTATACACCTATGAAAACTGTATTCGTACCATTCTTAGGGGATAATATCGGTCACCTTTCTCCAAATGCTCAATTAGAACGTGGAGTAGAAGGTATTGGTACAAACGTTGACTTATTAAACTCGTTAACACCGTATAAACCTACTGTTTACTACTATGTAAAACAAGAACCAGTTGAAGTAACTCCAGAAGTTGAAAAACAACTTGAAGGACGTGTATTAGCAAATGGTGAGTTTACATTCAAACTAAAAGAAGTACAACCAAATAAATCGCTTCCAGCTCATGAAGAAACTGTAACTAACAAAGCTGACGGTAAAGCTACATTCAGCAAATTAACATTTAACAAAGTGGGAACTTACACTTACACAATCACTGAGACTCCAGGTTCAGATGCAAATGTTGAATATGATGCAATGACAGTTACTATGACTGTTACTGTAACTGAAAACGCTCAAGGTGAATTACAAGCTGCAGTTAAATACAGTGCTGAAGGTGGATTCAAATCAAGTGCTGATGATAAAGTCTTCAACAACTATGTTGTAGCACCTGTTAAAACTAAATTCGACTTCACTAAGAAATTAGCTGGACGTGAGCTTAAAGACGGAGAATTCAAATTCGTTCTTAAAGATGCAAACGGACAAGAAGTTGAAACAGTAACTAACAAAGCAGACGGAACAGTAACATTCACAGAATTATCATTCGACAACTCTAAAGTTGGTACTCACACTTATACTGTAGAAGAAGTTGTCCCTGCAGCTAAAGAAGCTGGAATGGTATACGATACTATGAAAGCTACTATTACTGTAGAAGTTGCTAAAAATGGTCACACATTAACAACTGTAACTAACGTAGTTTCTACTGGTGGGGTAGACGCTAATGGTAAAGCAACTGATGGAACAGCGGATAAAGAGTTCAATAACAAAATAACTCCTCCAGAAACACCTGTATTCCAACCTGAAAAATTCGTTCTTAACAAAGAAAAATTTGACCTAACAGGTACAAAATTAATGGACGATGATGATGAATTACAAGATGAATACACTGAAACAAATGCTAATCCATATGCTGATCAAACTAAAAACAACGAAGCAGAAAACATCAATACTAAAACTGTTGAACGTGGAGATAAATTAGTATACCAAGTATGGTTAGATACTAAAAACTTCACTGAAAGAAATAACATTCAATCTGTTGGTATCTCTGATACTTACGATGCAGATAAATTAACTGTTAACGCTGCTGATATTAAAGCATACGATAGTGTAACAGGAGTTGATGTAACATCTAAATTTGATATTACAGTAGCTAACGGAGTAATCACAGCTACATCTAAAGCTTCTATGAACAAATCTTTAGGTGATGCAGAAAATACTCAAGTTATTGATACTACTAAATTTGCATTTGGACGTTACTACAAATTTGATATTCCAGCTACAGTTAAAGCTGATGTACCTGGTGGAGTAGACATCGAAAACAAAGCGAACCAAATCGTTCACGTTTACAACCCAGTAAGCAAATCTGTAGAAACTCCAGAAAAACCAACTCAAAAACGTGTTAACAGTGTACCTATCACTGTAGAATTTAACTTCACTAAGAGATTAGAAGGTCGTGAACTTAAAGCTAACGAATTCAGCTTCGTGCTTAAAGATTCAACAGGTAAAGTTGTTGAAACTGTAAGTAACGATGCAGCAGGAAACGTTAAGTTCTCAGCACTTAAATTCAAAAAAGGTCAAGAAGGAGCTCACAACTACACAGTTGAAGAGGTTGCAGGAACAGACACAACTGTAACATACGATACTATGAGAGCAGAAGTAACTGTAACTGTATCTCACGATGGAACAGCTAAAGCATTAGTTGCTAACGTAACTGAACCAGCTGACAAAGAGTTCAACAACACAGTAACTCCTCCAACAGAACCTAAGTTCCAACCAGAAAAATATGTATTAAATACACCTAAATACTCAATCACTGATAACAAATTATTAGATGATGATAGTGAATTAACTGACAAATACGGTGAAACAAATACTAATCCATATGCTGATCAAACTAACAACAACGAAGCAGAAAACATCAATACTAAAACTGTTAACCGCGGAGATAAAATCTACTATCAAGTATGGTTAGATACAACTAAATTCTCAGCAACTAACAAAGAAAATGTTCAATCTGTAGGAATCACTGATGACTTTGATGAAACTAAAGTTGACGTTGATGCAACTAAGATCAAAGCATACGATTCAGTATCTGGAGCAGATGTAACAAACAAATTTGATATTAAAGTTGAAAATGGAGTAATGACAGCTACTCTTAAAGCTGGATTTACTAAATCATTAGGTGATACTGAAAATACTCAAATCATCGATACAACTAAATTTGAATTTGGACGTTACTACAAATTTGATATTCCAGCAACAGTTAAAGCTGACGTTGCAGGTGGAGTAGACATTGAAAATACTGCAGCTCAAGTAGTAAACTACTACAACCCAGTAAGCAAAACTGTTGAAAAACCAAACAAACCAACTGAAAAACGTGTAAACAGCGTGCCAATTTCAGTAGAATTCAACTTCACTAAGAAATTAGAAGGTAGAGTTCTTAAAGATCAAGAATTCAGCTTCGTACTTAAAGATTCAACAGGTAAAGTTGTTGAAACAGTTAAGAACGATGCAGCAGGAAACGTTAAGTTCTCAGCTATCGAATTCAAGAAAGAACAAGAAGGAGTTCACAAATATACTGTTGAAGAGGTTGCAGGAACAGACACTACTGTAACTTACGATACAATGAAAGCAAATGTAACTGTAACAGTATCACATGACGGAACAGCTAAAGTTCTTGTAGCTACTGTAGGAGACATCGCTGACAAAGAGTTCAACAACGTAGTAACACCTCCAACAGAACCTAAGTTCCAACCAGAAAAATATGTATTAAATACACCTAAATACTCAATCACTGATAACAAATTATTAGATGATGATAGTGAATTAACTGATAAATACGGTGAAACAAATACTAATCCATATGTTGATAAAACAAACAACAATGAAGCAGAAAACATCAATACTAAGACTGTTAACCGCGGAGATAAAATCTACTATCAAGTATGGTTAGATACAACTAAATTCTCTGAAACTAACAAAGAAAATGTTCAAACAGTAGGAATTACTGATGATTTTGATGAAACTAAAGTTGATGTAGATTCTTCAGCAATTAAAGCATACGACTCTGTAACAGGAGATGACGTAACAAACAAATTTGATATTAAAGTTGAAAATGGAGTAATGACAGCTACTCTTAAAGCTGGATTCACTAAGTCTCTAGGAGATGCAGATAATACTCAAATTATCGACACAACTAAATTTGCATTTGGACGTTACTACAAATTTGATATTCCAGCAACAGTTAAAGCTGACGTTGCAGGTGGAGTAGACATCGAAAATACTGCAGCACAAGTAGTAAACTATTACAACCCAGTAAGCAAAACTGTTGAAAAACCAAACAAACCAACTGAAAAACGTGTAAACAGCGTACCAGTACAAGTGGAATTCAACTTCACTAAGAAATTAGAAGGTCGTGAACTTAAAGCTAACGAATTCAGTTTCGTACTTAAAGATTCAACAGGTAAAGTCCTTGAAACTGTAAGTAACGATGCAGCAGGAAACGTTAAGTTCTCAGCATTGGAATTCAAGAAAGAACAAGAAGGAGTTCACAACTACACAGTTGAAGAGGTTGCAGGAACAGACGCTACTGTAACTTACGACACAATGAAAGCTAATGTAACTGTAACAGTATCACACGACGGAACAGCTAAAGTTCTTGTAGCTACTGTTGGAGACATCGCTGACAAAGAGTTCAACAACGTAGTAACACCTCCAACTGAACCTAAGTTCCAACCAGAAAAATATGTATTAAATACAGAGAAATACTCAATCACTGATAACAAGTTATTAGATGATGACAGTGAATTAACAAACAAATACACTGAAACAAATGCTAACCCATATGCTGATCAAACTAACAACAACGAAGCAGAAAACATCAATACTAAGACTGTTAAACGCGGAGATAAATTAGTTTACCAAGTATGGTTAGATACAACTAAATTCTCAGCTAACAATAAAGAAAATGTTCAATCTGTAGGAATCTCAGATGACTACGATGAAACTAAGTTAAATCTTGATTCAACTAAGATCAAAGCTTACGATTCAGTAACAGGAGATGATGTAACAGATAAATTTGATATCACAGTTAATAACGGAGTAATTACAGCTACTCTTAAAGCTGGATTCACTAAGTCTCTAGGAGATGCAGAAAATACTCAAGTTATTGATACTACTAAATTTGCATTTGGACGTTACTACAAATTTGATATTCCAACAACAGTTAAATCTGATGTTGCAGCTGGTGTAGATATCGAAAATACTGCAGCACAAGTAGTAAACTACTACAACCCAACAACTAAGAAAGTTGAAACTCCAAACAAACCTACTCAAAAACGTGTAAACAACGTACCAGTAGAAGTAGAATTCAACTTCACTAAGAGATTAGAAGGTCGTGAACTTAAAGCTAACGAATTCAGCTTCGTGCTTAAAGATTCAGAAGGTAATACTTTAGAAACTGTAAGCAACGATGCAGCAGGAAACGTTAAGTTCAAAGCATTAGAATTCAAGAAAGGTCAAGAAGGAGTTCACAAATATACAGTTGAAGAGGTTAAAGGAACAGACGCTACTGTAACTTACGACACAATGAAAGCAAATGTAACTGTAACAGTATCACAAGATGGAACAACTAAAGTTCTTGTAGCTACTGTTGGAGACATCGCTGACAAAGAGTTCAACAACCGTGTAACACCACCGGAAGAACCTAAATTCCAACCAGAAAAATATGTTGTTTCTGAAGAGAAATTTGACATTACTGGTGACAAACTAGTTGATGATGATAAAGAATTAGCAGACAAGTATGCAGATACAAATGCAAACCCATATGCTGATGATGCATCTAACAACGAAAAACAAAACTTAAATACTAAGACTGTTAAACGCGGAGATAAATTAGTTTACCAAGTATGGTTAGATACAACTAAATTTGATGCAAACAACAAAGATAATATCCAATCTGTAGGAATCTCAGATGATTATGATGAAGCTAAATTAGAGCTTGATGCAACTAAGATCAAAGCTTACGATTCAGTAACAGGAGATGACGTAACAAACAAATTTGATATTACAGTTAATAACGGAGTAATCACAGCAACTCTTAAAGCTGGATTCACTAAGTCTCTAGGAGATGCAGAAAATACTCAAATTATCGACACAACTAAATTTGCATTTGGACGTTACTACAAATTTGATATTCCAACAACAGTTAAATGCTGATGTTGCAGCTGGTGTAGATATCGAAAATACTGCGGCTCAAGTAGTAAACTACTACAACCCAACAACTAAGAAAGTTGAAACTCCAAACAAACCTACTCAAAAACGTGTAAACAGCGTACCAGTACAAGTAGAGTTCAACTTCACTAAGAGATTAGAAGGTCGTGAACTTAAAGCTAACGAATTCAGCTTCGTGCTTAAAGATTCAACAGGTAAAGTAGTTGAAACTGTAAGCAACGACGCATCTGGAAACGTTAAGTTCTCAGCTATCGAATTCAAGAAAGAACAAGCAGGAGTTCACAACTACACAGTTGAAGAGGTTAAAGGAACAGACGCTACTGTAACTTATGACACAATGAAAGCAAATGTAACTGTAACAGTATCACACGATGGAACAGCTAAAGTTCTTGTAGCTACTGTAGGAGACATCGCTGACAAAGAGTTCAACAACCGTGTAACACCACCGGAAGAACCTAAATTCCAACCAGAAAAATATGTTGTTTCTGAAGAGAAATTTGATATTACTGGTGACAAACTAGTTGATGATGATAAAGAATTAGCAGACAAGTATGCAGATACAAATGCAAACCCATATGCTGATGATGCATCTAACAACGAAAAACAAAACTTAAATACTAAGACTGTTAAACGCGGAGATAAATTAGTTTACCAAGTATGGTTAGATACAACTAAATTCTCAGCTAACAACAAAGAAAATATCCAATCTGTAGGAATCTCTGATAACTACGATGAAGCGAAATTAGAGCTTGATGTTACTAAGATCAAAGCATACGATTCAGTAACAGGAGCAGATGTAACAGATAAATTCGATATCGTTGAAAACAACGGAGTAATCACAGCAACTCTTAAAGCTGGATTCACTAAGTCTCTAGGAGATGCAGAAAATACTCAAGTTATCGATACAACTAAATTTGAATTTGGACGTTACTACAAATTTGATATTCCAACAACAGTTAAACAAACAGTTAAAGCTGGTGTAGATATCGAAAATACTGCGGCTCAAGTAGTAAACTACTACAACCCAACAACTAAGAAAGTTGAAACTCCAAACAAACCTACTCAAAAACGTGTAAACAGCGTACCAGTAGAAGTAGAATTCAACTTCACTAAGAGATTAGAAGGGCGTGAACTTAAAGCTAACGAATTCAGCTTCGTACTTAAAGATTCAACAGGTAAAGTTGTTGAAACTGTAAGCAACGACGCATCTGGAAACGTTAAGTTCTCAGCTATCGAATTCAAGAAAGAACAAGCAGGAGTTCACAACTACACAGTTGAAGAGGTTAAAGGAACAGACGCTACTGTAACTTATGACACAATGAAAGCAAATGTAACTGTAACAGTATCACATGACGGAACAGCAAAAGTTCTTGTAGCTACTGTTGGAGACATCGCTGATAAAGAGTTCAACAACAAAGTAACTCCTCCTGAAACTCCAGAATTCAACCCAGAGAAATACGTTCTAAACGAAAAAGAATTTGATTTAACTGGAACTAAGTTACTAGATGACGATAAAGAATTAGCAGACAAGTATGCAGATACAAATGCAAACCCATATGCTGATAAAGCTGATAATAATGAAGCTCAAAACATTAACACTAAATCAGTTAAACCAGGTCAAAAACTAGTTTACCAAGTATGGTTAGATACAACTAAATTTGAAGCAAGCAACAAACAAAACATCCAAACTGTAGGAATCACTGATGACTTTGATGAAACTAAAGTTGATGTTAATGCTGCTGATATCAAAGCATACGACTCTGTAACAGGAGCTGACGTAACAAACAAATTTGATATTAAAGTTGAAAACGGAGTAATGACAGCTACTCTTAAAGCTGGATTCACTAAGTCTCTAGGAGATGCAGATAATACTCAAATTATCGACACAACTAAATTTGAATTTGGACGTTACTACAAATTTGATATCCCAGCTACAGTTAAAGCTGATGTTGCAGGTGGAGTAGACATCGAAAATACTGCAGCTCAAGTAGTAAACTACTACAACCCAACAACTAAGAAATGTTGAAAAACCAAACAAACCAACTGAAAAACGTGTAAACAGCGTACCAGTTAAAGTAGAGTTCAACTTCACTAAGAGATTAGAAGGAAGAGAACTTAAAGCTAACGAATTCAGCTTCGTACTTAAAGATTCAACAGGTAAAGTTGTTGAAACTGTAAGCAACGATGCATCTGGAAACGTTAAGTTCTCAGCTATCGAGTTCAAGAAAGAACAAGCAGGAGTTCACAACTTCACAGTTGAAGAACTTAAAGGAACTGATGGAACTGTAGCATACGACACAATGAAAGCTAATGTAACTGTAACAGTATCACACGACGGAACAGCTAAAGTTCTTGTAGCTACTGTTGGAGACATCGCTGACAAAGAGTTCAACAATACAGTTAAACCACCAGAAACTCCAGAATTCAACCCAGAGAAATACGTTCTAAACGAAAAAGAATTTGACCTAACAGGAACTTCATTATTAGATGATGATAAAGAATTAGCAGACAAGTATGCAGATACAAATGCAAACCCATATGCTGATGATGCATCTAATAACAAAGCTCAAAACATTAACACTAAATCAGTTAAACCAGGTCAAAAACTAGTTTACCAAGTATGGTTAGATACAACTAAATTTGATGCAAACAACAAAGACCACATCCAATCTGTAGGAATCTCAGATGACTACGATGAGACTAAAGTTGATGTTGATGCTTCAGCAATCAAAGCTTACGATGGTAAGACTGGTGCAGATGTAACAGATAAATTTGATATCACAGTAGCTAACGGTGTAATCACAGCAACACTTAAAGATGGATTCACTAAGTCTCTAGGAGATGCAGAAAATACTCAAGTTATCGACACAACTAAATTTGAATTTGGACGTTACTACAAATTTGATATCCCAGCTACAGTTAAAGCTGATGTTGCAGGTGGAGTAGATATCGAAAATACTGCAGCTCAAGTAGTTAACTACTACAACCCAGTAAGCAAAACTGTAGAAAAACCAAACAAACCAACTGAAAAACGTGTAAACAGCGTACCAGTATCAGTAGAGTTCAAATTCACTAAGAGATTAGAAGGAAGAGAACTTAAAGCTGGAGAATTCAGCTTCGAACTTAAAGATTCAACAGGTAAAGTTGTTGAAAAAGTTAAGAACGATGCAGAAGGAAACGTTAAGTTTGCAGCATTAGAATTCAAGAAAGGTGAAGAAGGAACTCACACTTACACTGTTGAAGAAGTTAAAGGAACTGACGGAACTGTAACATACGATGCGATGAAAGCTGTAGTAACTGTAGAAGTTAAACACGACGGAACAGCTAAAGCTCTAATCACTAACGTAACAGATCCAGCAGACAAAGAGTTCAACAACACAGTAAGACCTCCAGAAACTCCAGAATTCAACCCAGAGAAATACATTCTAAATGAAAAAGAATTTGATTTAACTGGAACTAAATTATTAGACGATGACAGCGAATTAACTAATAAAGTTGCGGATACTAACAAAGATCCATACGCTGACAAAGCTAATAACAACGAAGCTCAAAATATCAATACTAAGACACTTAAGAAAGGTGATCAAGTTGTTTACCAAGTTTGGTTAGATACAACTAAATTCAATAAAGACAACAAAGATTACATTCAATCTGTAGGTGTAACAGATAAATACGATAGTGAAAACTTAGATATTAATGTAGCTGATATTAAAGCTTACGATTCTGTAACAGGTGAGGATGTAACAGCTAAATTTGATATTAAAGTTGAAAATGGTGTAATTACTGCAACATCTAAAGCTGACTTAACTAAGTCTCTAGGAGATGCAGAAAATACTCCAGTAATCGACACAGATAAATTCGCATTTGGTCGTTACTACAAATTTGATATCCCTGCAACTATCAAAGCAACAGCTAAAGATGGTGTAGATATCGAAAACACTGCTTCACAAACTGTACACCAATACGATCCAACTAAGAAATCTGTTGAAAAACCAGAAAAACCAACAGAAAAACGTGTAGTTAACATCCCAACTAAAGTTGAATTTAACTTCACTAAGAAACTTGAAGGACGTCAGCTAAAAGAAGGTGAATTTAGCTTCGTACTTAAAGATAAAGATGGAAACGTAATTGAAACAGTTAAGAACGATGCAGCAGGAAACATCAAGTTCTCTGCACTTGAGTTCAAACGTGGAGAAGAAGGAACTTACACTTACACAGTGGAAGAGGTTAAAGGTACTGAAGCAGGAGTTGAATACGATAAGATGGTAGCTACAGTAACAGTAACAGTTACTAAAGAAGGTAAAGTCTTAACAGCAACTTCTCAATTACCAGAAGATACTGAGTTCAACAACAAAGTAACTCCGCCTTCAACACCACCAACTACACCTCCAACAACGCCTCCGACAACACCACCAACACCACCGAAACCACCAAAACCATTATTACCAAATACTGGTGAAGAGTCTACAAGCGGTGCGTTAGCTGGATTCGGAACATTGTTAGCAGGTATTGCGTTAGCAGTAAGAAGACGTAAAGACGAAGAATAATCTATAAAAACTTTGTAGATTATCAAGTTAGAAATAACTAAAAATAACGGATTCGATTTAATCGGATCCGTTGTTTTTTTTATGGTTAATATCATATATAAAAAAACACCCCTGAAAAAAAGGGGTGTTAATAGTTTAATAGTATTTAAATTTATTTTTTTCTTTTTAATTCTGTATATTTTTCTTTATTACCAAAACTTTCCTGTACTGGATATTTTTTTCATTTAACTTTTATTTTTATCTGAAATGATTTTTTTCAACATCTAGATTTAGATTATCTGCAAGCATCAAATCCGTAAATAAAAAAACATCGGCTAATTCTTCTTTAATATGTTCTAAATCATTTGCTACAGCTTCTTCTGATGTTTTTCCATTGGAATATTTCAAGTAGCTCATTTGCTTCTAATGAAATAGATATAGCTAAAGTCCTTTTTCTTTATGAAATTGTCTCCAGTTTCGATCATCTCTAAAATTTATTAATCTTTTTCAATAGTTGATTTCATTTTATCACCTCAAATATATTATAACATTAGATAAAGATAATTACAGTATAAATTTAATGATAAATTATATAGATCATAAAAAAAGAAGACCCTAAAAACATAGTGTAATAGGGGTTTGAAATAATTTTATTATCGTACTTCTCTAATACGAGCAGCTTTACCACGTAAGTTACGTAGGTAGTATAATTTAGCACGTCTAACTCTACCTTTACGTACAACTTCAATTTTTTCAACTTTTTGGAGTGTGAACAGGGAATGTTCTTTCAACTCCAACACCGTTTAGAAATTTTACGTACAGTATAAGTAGCAGAGATTCCTCCACCACGACGTTTGATAACTACTCCTTCGAATTGTTGGATACGTTCACGTCCACCTTCAACGATACGAACGTGTACTCTTACTGTATCCCCAGCTTTAAATTCAGGAATGTCTGTTCTTAATTGCGATTTAGTGATCGCTTCAATGATTTTGCTCATTTTTTCTTTCTCCTTTTTTTACAAAATGTTCTTTAATAATGCTTCTTGATTAACAGAGGAACATCGTAATTTCAATGTGAAATTTCACATCTTTTCAATTATATCATTTTTAATGATAATTATCAATAGAAAATATAATTTTTTTTTCTTATAGAAGCGCTTTTTTTCCCACTCTTCTTCTTTTGAACCCTAATAACAGTATATCGTTCTCGAAATCAAACACTAATGGACGTTTAATTAGCATACCATTTTCGTGTAATAGTTTTACCGCATCTTTTACTGTTAAAGTATCAAATTTATCTTTAAGTTTCATTTCTTTATATAGATTACCACTTGTGTTGAATAATTTTTTTTAATGGAATATTAAATGTGTTTAATATTTTTTTCAAAAATCTTCTTCTGATGGTGTATTTTCTTTAACATTATAGTACTTGCTTCGATATTTATTTTTCAGTTAATAATTTTTTTGCTTTTTTTACATGTTGTACATGTAGGGATATTCATATATGTTAAGCATAGTTACTCCTTCTTTCATAATCAGTTATTAATAAGGTAGTACCTCTACCTTTTCTACGTAAACTATTATAGACCTATTGAAATACAAAGTAAATTAATCTGTTTGAAATGATTAATTTACTTTAAAATTTTTTTATAGTTATAAATTAATATGCATTAATAATATGATATAATATATAATGAGAAGATATAAGGAGTGACTGGTGTGGAAAAGATAGTAGTAAAAAATTTAGTAAAAGAATATGGTACTAATAATAATAAAGTAATAGCGAATGACAATATTAGTTTTGAGATAGATGAAGGAGAATTCGTTGTTATATTAGGGCCCAGTGGAGCAGGGAAAAGTACATTGCTTAATATTATTGGTGGTATGGATAGTGCTACTAGTGGTTCAATAAATGTCTTTGGAAAAGAAATAGTAGGGCTAAATGAAAAGGAATTAACAAAGTATCGTAGAGAAGATATTGGTTTTGTATTCCAATTTTATAATCTGATTCCAAACCTTACTGTATTAGAAAATGTTGAGTTAGCGGGACAAATAGTCAAGCAGTCTAAACCTGCTGAAGATATTTTGAAACAAGTAGGTTTAGAACATAGAATGAATAATTTTCCTAGCCAAATATCTGGGGGTGAGCAACAACGTGTAGCTATTGCTCGTGCTATTGCGAAAAATCCTCAATTATTGCTTTGTGATGAGCCTACAGGGGCATTAGATTACAAAACTGGTAAGAATATACTAAACATACTTAAAGAGTATTGTAAAAATGAGAAAAGAACAGTAATAATAATAACTCATAATAGTTCTATCGCACAGGCAGCGGATAAAGTTATTGAGATTTATGATGCTAAAGTGAAGAAGGTATTTGTAAATCAAAGTCCAAAAAATATAGATGAGATTGAGTGGTAATCTGTTATGAAAGCTATTAATAAAGATATTTTAGAGAGATATTAAAAAAACTAAATCAAAAATTTTTATCTATTGTAGTAATAATGTTTCTTGGAGTGTTTATTTTTTTGTTGGTTTAAAAGGAGACATCACCAGCAATGGAAAATACATATAATAAGCATTTAGCTCAGCATAATATGTATGATATACGTGTTAGTCATAGTATAGGAGTAACCCAAGGGGATTTGGATATTATCAATAAAATGGATAATATTGATAAGTTAGAAACATATTATACTAAAAAAAGCTACAAATAGAAAATAAGAATGATTATGTATCGTTGGAATCTATTCCTAAAGAATTAGCAACACCTAGTATAATTAGTGGTAGATTACCTGAAAAATGGTGATGAAGTTGCATTAGTAGATTCATTAGCTAGTAAATATAAAATTGGTGATGAAATCCAGTTTGTTAAAGAAGAGAATGCTAAAAAAATAAATTAACTACTTATAAATATAAAATTGTCGGTTTTGTTCAAGGTGCAGATCATGTCGAAGTATCTAGTAATAATGTAGCTAATGTGAGTTATTTTGGTTATATTTTTAAAAAGACAATTTTGTATATGATAGTGTTAGCGGAGTAAATATAAAGTTAAAAAAATATGCCAAGTTTATATAGCTCGAAAGAGTATATTGATGAGGTTAATAAAGTTAGAGACGATTTAATTTCTAGTTTGGCTAGTCAACAAGAAAAAAAGATGCTAAAGATTATAAAGATGAAACTTTATCAGCAATAAGCTCAAATGAGAGTAAGATTGCGGAAGGTAAAAAGACATTAAATGGGTATTTAACTAGTGTTGAGGCATTAAAAAAATGTTGATAATAGTGAATATACTAAGCAATTAGAAAAAACTAAATAAACAAAAAGAAGAGTTAGATAGTAATGAAAAACAATTAAAAGTTGCTAGAAAAGCTGCAGAAAATGAAAATTATCCACGTATTAAAGTTGAGAATATTCGTGGTTTAGAGAATTATGCTCAGTTTATAGATTCTGCAGATAGTTTTGAAAATTTGTGGCTAATGTATTTTCTATTTTCTTATTTGTAGTTTCGTTATTAGTATCGTTAACTACACTAACTCGTATGATTGATGAGAATAGAATTAATATAGGTACATTAAAAATCTCTAGGTTATAGTAATTGGAGTATTAGTAAAAAAAGTATTATGTATATGGTGTCTTTTCAGCAATAATAGGAACAATATTAGGTATTATAGGGGCATATACTATAGTTGTACCAATAATTTATAATTCATATGCAAGATTCTATACTCTGAATAAAACCTATGGTTGTGTATAGTCCAGTTATATTATTATCAGCATTTATTCTAGCTATTGGCTGTATAATGTTAGCAATATATATTCCTTTAAGAAAGAATCTTAAGGAAAAGAGTGCCTATTTACTAAGACCAAAAGCTCCTAGCGGTGGCAGTCGTATTATTTTAGAAAGAATACCATTTATTTGGAAAAGACTATCGTTTTTACGTAAAGTAACGTTTAGAAATATATTCCGTTATAAAGTGCGTATGACGATGACGATTTGGAGTATTAGGTTGTTTAACCCTTATGTTTATCGGTTTTGGTATACGTTATGGAGTTGTAGATATTTCGAAAGAACAATTTGGGGAGTTGAATAAGGTAGATATAGTAGCTACTTATAATCCTTATATCGATAAAGAAGATATTGATAATATTTCCAAGGAAATACAAAGTAATGAAAAAAAGTAGAGCGTTATGCTCAAATTAATATGCAACTGGCAACAATTGAAAAAAATCATGATGTTTTTAGATAGTGTTCAGTTGTTAGCTTTAAATAGAGATAACTATAAAGATTATATAACTTTAAAAAATGGTAATGATATAATAGATTTACCGAAAGACGGGTATAGCAATCAATGAAAAAAATTAGCGTACTTACATAACTTTAAAGTGTTGGGGATAGTTTTTCAATGATCGTAAATAATAAGGAATATACTTTTAAAAGTAGGAGCTATAGTTAAAAAAACTATTTTGGACATATAGCTTATATGGATCAAAATTATTATAAAGAAGTATTTGGAAAAGATTATCAAGATAATACATTTATGATAAAGACAAATGGAACACCATCTGATGTTGAAAAATTTATCGAAAAAAATTAAGTGATAATGCAAATATAGTAAATATTGTAGATAATTCTAAAAATACAGGTTACACTAGATAATGCGATTCAAGGGAATAGATATTATAGTGGCAGTAATGGTGGCATGCTCTCTAATGCTAGCTCTTGTAGTACTATATAACTTTAATAAATGTCAATGTATCTGAAAGGATTCGAGAGTTATCTACTATTAAGGTGCTTGGCTTTTACCCTAGTGAGGTAACAATATATGTCTTTAGAGAAATTTTCTATTTAAGTATAGTTGGAATAATTCTTGGTAATTATCTAGGTTATCAACTGTATCTAAAAAAATAATATTGGAACTTGCTGCAAGGAATATGATGTTTAGTAGTGAAGTACCGATAATAGTGTATGTACTAGCTTCTAGTATAACTATTTTAATAACTATTGTCGTAATGTTAATTATGCATCGTAGATTGAAAAAAGTAAATATGGTTGAAGCGTTAAAAAGCAATAGAATAATTTTCAGGGGGATAAAAATTTATGAATATTGAAATTACAGAAAAAATGCTAAAGATTATTTAGAAAAAAAGAATAAAAAAATACTATTGTAATAAAATTAGAAGAAATACAATGCTGAGGTGGTAGGCAAAAACAGGTCTATTAGAATTATAGCCACGGATAAAATTAACTATATAGAAGAATACGAAAAAGTATACGATGGGAGATTACACGATCTATATTGGTAAGAATCTTATAGCTGATAGTAATGTTATACTAGATAGTAAGAAAGTTTTCTATTTTCAACATATCTAGTGCAGAGTGGTATTAGTTATTAATAATAAAAAAAGAATCAGGAAGTAATTAATTGCTAATTACCTCCTGATTTGTTTTCAGGGAACAAAATTATTTTGCTGCTTCTGTTACTTCAGATTTTTCTATTTTATCTGTGTGAGCAGCAGCTTTTTCTTCCTCAACTTTGTGTTTGTCATTGTAGATTCTTCGCATAATTCCTATTACGATAGATAATGCGAATAGACACATTAATCCGATAAATAGGTTACGAGCTCCACCTGAAAGTGTTCCACCTACATATGAATAAACAATTGTTGCTGGTAATTGACCAACCCCTGTTGCTATGAAGAAACGCCAGAATCCCATATTAGTAAGACCTGCCCCATAACTTACAAAATCAAATGATACGAAAGGTAATAGACGACAAATTAAGATTGCACGGTCACCGTAACGTTCAAAGAATACGTCAACACTCGCCATAGCACCTTTACTAGTTAATTTTTCAACAACATCACGTCCTAATCCACGAGCTATGTAGAAACACACAGCGGCACCCGCCATTGCAGATGACCATGAAAGAATTGCTCCGATAACCCAACCGAAAATAGCTGCGTTAGATAATGTAATTAAGAATGCTGGGATAGGTGCAGCGATAGATTGAAGAACCATAAGAATAGCTGATACTACTGCAGCCCATGCTCCCCAACCACGTAAGTATTCGATAACTGCATTTGTATCGAATTGTGATAATGTTGCGAATGCTGTATTAATTCCAGATTTAAAACTCGGAACAGCGAAGTATACTGCAAAGAAGATTGCGAAACAAACAAGTGTAATAATACGTACTTTTTTACGTTGTTGTTTCATACGTTTTTCTTCTTCTGGGTCTACATGACGTAAATCACTAAGTTTAACTTCTTCTTCTTTAACTTTTTTAAGTTCTTCTTTAGTATATACTTTTTGGTATTTAGAACGAGTTAAAATGATGTATAAGTTAATAAGGTTAATTAATACTAATGCAATAAGGAATGGTGTTTGTACTTGTTTTATTGATGTTAAACCTAATACTTCTTTAGTAATATAGTAAAGAATGTTCATTCTTCCAGCGATAAGCATCATAATAAGAATTAATCCTTCTATAATAAAGAACCCATATTTATTACCGATTTTTTTGAATACAAAACCAGTCATAATTCCATATACAGTCCATACGAATACTACTAAGCTTTCATCTGCTAACATTTCATATTGAACGAAGAATGATAGAAGAACAGCGAAGAAGTATCCAAGAGCTATACCTATAGTTGTAAAGTAAAATAATAGTCTTAAACGTTTCATTAAATCTCTCCATTAATTTATTTATATTTAAACAATTAGTCGGAGTATAAACAATATACAACTCCGACTATATTAATTCTAAAGAATTATTTTTCAATACTGTATATAACTGCTACGTAAGTACCGTCTTCAGGTAATACATCTGTGTTACCAGTAAATGATACTTCTTTACGTTTTTCAACAGCTCCATAAGTATAAGTTTCATTAGAGATAATTCCAACTGGGCAACTATCTAAACAAGAAAGACATCCAGTATTCTTATCGATAGCAGCTTTTAGGTTTCCACCAAAACGGAAACTAATTTTCTTACCGTTACTATCTTTAACTACTTCATTTATATCATATTTTTTACCTGCTCCGTTCCAAGTAACTTCAGTTTTGATTTTAGTTCCTTCAACGTGAGTAGTTTCTCCGTTATTAGGAGTCATGTTGTTACCAGGTTGAGCTCCAATTTCGATTAGAGCGTTATAGAATTCTTCTGGTTTAGCATAAGCTGTGAAAATTGATTTAGCTCCGTTAGTACCACTTTGTTCTACAGAGTTGTGACGTGTAGCTTGATCAAAGTATTTACCGTTAACTTTTGTTAGTACTGTAACAGTACCAGCTTCTTTATCAACTTTCATTGGTTTATCTAAAGAAACTCCTTCAACGTAATCAGCTGGTTGATTAGAGTTTTGTGAAGATGAGTTAGAATTAGAATTACCACATCCTACAAGAGTAAATGCTAATCCAGCTGCCATAAGAACTGATAATATTTTTTTCGATTTCATTAAGAAATACCCCCTGAATAAAAATTTTTATACTTGTATTATAACATTTATAATCTATAGTAACAATATTCTTTACAGAAACATTGAAAAAAATCAATGATTTTTATGATGAAAAACACCCGGGAAAAATAGAGGTAAATATTTTTTTATAAATTGTATAAATAAGTACATCAAAAAGGGTAGTGATAGTTTGCTATTAGAAATTAAGCCAAATAATTTAATAAAAATCACTATATTTTTAAAAACATAAAAAGTAAAAGAAGAAGCACCTATATTTAATTGATAAACGTTATCAGTTAATATAGTTTAATATTTTTTTATAATATAGATACGTAGAATATTAGCGTTATAAAAATATTGTATGGTATAATATTTTATTATATCAAACAAAAACGCTGCTAATCATTGAGTTAACAGCGTTTATTTTTATTAAATTTTTGGTTATAGGGAAAAATAGGAAAGCTTTTTCTAATTTATTATGGAGGTCTACTTTCATATTTGCAGTGACATGGGTGTAAATACTAAGTGTTATACTAGTGTCAGAGTGGCCAAGCCTTTCAGAAATTACCTTGATCGGTACTCCTGCTTCTATAAGTAGGGCTACAGTGTGTGTCTGAACATATGAGAGGTTATATTTTGTACTGATAAATGATTAAGGATTGTGTTGTAATGAACACAGAACACAAATTCTTTATTTGAAATAAAAATCGTGAAGGATATTTAATATATAATCAGATACTTCTATTGTCCTAATACTACTTAAAGTTTTTGGTGCTGATAGCTTCCCGTTCTGTAATTTAGTCTTATTAATAGTTATAGTCTTGTTAACAAAGTCTACATCTTTTTGGGGTTAGGGCCAATACTTCACCTATTCTTAACCCAGTATGCAACTGAATTATGGCCACGTTGCGAACAGTATTATTCTTAATACTTGCCAGGATCTCTGGTATTTGATCCTTTTCTAAATACTTAATCTTTTTGTAATTTTTTTCGGCTTTTTCTTCCTTAGTCAATTTAAACTCTAAATTGACATCAAAGCTTTTAACATAATATTTTTTTATAAACTTAAATAGGTTATTAAACAGTCTAACCATAAACTTAATTGCTTCTGGAGAATATTGGCCCCTAAACTCAATTAGCATTTTTTTCATATTTAATCTTGGTGATATTTTCTAGTTTTTCATTATCGTTTAACTTTTGTAAGTAAGATTTATAAATTAAATACGAATGATGGGATAACGTTGCTTTTCTTAAACTCCAGGAACTTTTTGTAATATCCCAACAACTCCACTTCAGAAGCGGGGTTTAAAAATCTTATCGATCTTAGCTTGTAATTGTTCGTAAGCTTCTTTTTTTCCGTTGCACGTGTCTTATTATTCTTAACAATAGAAATACGCCTTGTATTGCCATCATTATCCTTAAACGATTGAATATACCTATACTTACCATTATGGGTTGTTTCCTTGTACAAGTGTAATACACATCCTTTCTTTATTATTGCTAAGATGTGTGATATAATTAAATTATTGAGCGAGGTTCGCTCCACATCTTAAGTAATTTTGAGAATAATATTGTTAGATGACGATTTAATAATACTCAAAATGGACTTACTGGTTGATAAACTCACAACTCTTGGCGGGGCGGTGAGTTTTTATTTGTCTAGTTTATCGCTAATATCTTTCAATATAGAAATGATTTCATCGTTTTGTTTTTTTCCAGGTTGTCTTGTTGCTTAATAAGTATATAATTCTGGGTTGTAATGGCCCTAGCAACTCATTATTTCTTGTTTCAATATGCTTTGTAGGTGATAACAAATTGGAATATTCAACTCCAGCAGCATATCTTAAACTCTTTTAGTTTCCTGGTTAACATTATCCAGATTAAATTTTTAATTCCATATCAAGCCTAGCATTCTTTTTCAGCTTGTTTAATTTTTGTTTTCAGCTTGTAACAGTTTTATTCTTTGGGCTTGTAATTCCTCTTGTTTTTTTAATATTATCTTGAATTTTATCAATAATTCCCACGGTTTTCACCTTCTTTCTAATTGAATATTTTTCTTCTTTAAAACTTCCTTCTTAACTCAACAACTTTTCCAATAATAACTACTGGTTTAGTAATAACTTCTTCATTTGAAAAGTACATAGGTGAGTATTCTGAATTATTAGATATTAAAAATTATTCCATTATCAAGCTTTTCAAATTTTTTTACAAGTAGCATCATCTCCATTTACTAGAGCGATTATTACATCTCCATTGTTAGCTGTTGATTGTTGCCTCACTATAACAGTATCTCCATCATTTATATCTGGCTTCATACTATCACCTTTAATTCTAAGTCCAAAAAAATCACCTTGATTTTTCCCAGCTTTGAGGTATTTCCTCATAACCTAATACATCCTCAACCGCTGAAATTGGTATTCCAGCAGCTACTGTACCCAGTACTGGAATTTTAATTCCTTGTTGTACTTGCGTTGGTTCGTATTCCATACCTAATAAGTAATTAGGTGTAGTATGTAAAGCTGAAGCAAATTCTTCTATCTTATTAAGAGGTAATTCTCTAGTACCATTAAAGTATCTTGATATAGCAGATTTTGCTATTCCTACTCGGCGTGCCAATTCGCTCATTGACATATTTTGTTCTGTTGTCAATTTTTAACCAATGCTACTACTTCACTGTTAGTATTCATTTTAATCACCTCCTATTAATAATTATATTATAACATCGTTCCCTTTTGAATACAAGAATTATCAAAAACATTTTTTTATAAAAAAAGTGTTGACAAACGAGAACAATAATGTTATTATTAATTTGTGCTCGAAAGAGAACGAATAAATAGAAAGGAGCTATTATGAGATTAGATATTAAAAAGATTAAAAAGCGGAAAGAGTTGCAAAAGGATTATCTCAAGAGGAAATGGCTACTAAAATGGGGTGGAGTTCAAGAACGCCCTATGTTAAAAGAGAATTAGGTATAATTGATATTGGTATAGATGAATTTCTAAAAATGATAAAAATTCTAGGTTATACTGAAAATAATTTATCTATTTTACAGAAGATGTTCCCGAAAGAGAACAAAAAGCCTCTTGTCAAGAAAAAAATAAACCTCCCTTATTTCAAGAGAGGAGAAAGGAGGAGTGACAATGAAATTTAGAATTAATAATAACGAATTTTATTTGAATGATATTAAATTAGAAAAAAATTAATCAGTTATAACATTGATGCTGATAGCGATAAAACAAAACTCACTATTGAATTAATCGTAGATGATGTTGAAATAGATTCAATAATGAGTAAAAAGTTATCTGATACCTAACTTATCAGAAATGATTTGAGAAATGATTTGAGATGAAATTTGAAGAATTCCATTCAATGTTTTGATACCTAGTTCTTTACAAATATCTTTGGTTTTTAAACCATACTTTATCAGTTCTAATAGAATGTAAGAATTCATGACCTTGAAAAACTTAAATCTAAAAACACTGATATTACCATCCATAAATGATTGATATTTGTATAAAAAAACCAGCTAAATCACATTGTCTTAAGTGGTACTGAAGTTCTTCAATTGTGTATTGCTGTAAATTTTTAAAGATTGTTATATAGTGTAAAACTTTTATCGAAAGTAGTCACTTTTTCAATAACAAGCAGCACATCTCGAATACAGTCGTAATTTAATTCCATATATAATTCACATCCTTTCTTTAAGTATCCAGTATTTCATCGAAAAGGTTTAGTAGTAGAATTTAATTTCCAGGAAATACTCAAATTAATTATACCAATATAGCGAAAGAAGGTCAAATTATTATGAAAGAGTTTTACAACGTATTAAAAGAGCGTTTAGAAGAAACGGACATGTCTGTATATAAGTTGTCGAAGGAGACAGGAATATTTCAGCAAACATTATATGCGATAGTCAATGGCAATACATCTAATCCTAGACTAGATCACGCTGTTAAAATAGCAAAGGTGTTAGATATCGACTTAAACAAATTGAAAGAAGGTGTTTAAATGCAAGAACCTTACAATGCTTACCTGGATAAAATAGAAAACCCAGATCATTGGATAAGTAGAAATGAGTTGAAGAAATTCTTACAAATGGACAAGTCAAAAGACAAGTTCAATAAATTCATTAAAGAAATAGAAAGCTTAGATAATTCATTCTTATATATCCAGGGAACACTAACAACAAATAAGACTTACAACAAGGTAAGAATTTATAACTATATAAACCAAGTCAACAGAGAAAGGGAACGTAACAATGCTAAAAAAACTAAAAATAAAAAAAGAAAAAAATCAAAAAAAGATAAACTAAATGTAATTTATTGGACGGTGCTGGTCGTTAGTACTTGCTTCTTAACGCTAACTAACATCGATTGGCAATTAATTGGTGGAGTTGCAACGGGAATAATAGCAATAGTTCAATTCTTGTTCGATAAAGATTTTAGTAAAAATATTTTTGAATAAGGAGAAAAAAGAATGCAAAAACAACATTATGAGTATTACACCCCAATAATTGAATGGGCTGAAGAAAAAGGAATATTAGAAACTGGTAGGCTTACCAAGCAATTACTTAAGTCTAGTGAAGAATGCCTGGAGTTACAAACAGCGATAGAAAGTTATGAGAATGGCAACAAAGAAGCCATTGAAGAAATTAAGGATGCAATTGGTGACATATATGTAACGTTGGCCATCTCAACAAGAATGAGAACAAAGAACCCATATATAATCTTTAAATTGATTAAAGCTTTTACTGATCACAAATTACCAATGGCGGTTGATTATAAATATTACATCGTTGAGTTAAAAAAAGGTTAGACCTTAGCTTATATGATACTTTCATATCAGAGTCAATAACAAACTTAGATTTAAAAAAATTGCTAAGTACGTTGAATTTCTGGACTTTATCGCTAAAGATTACAATTTAACACTTTGCGAATGTATAGAAGTGGCTTATAACGTGATTTCAAAACGAACTGGAAAAATGATTGATGGTAGCTTTGTAAAAGAAAAAGTAGGTGTTAGTATGACTGACAAAGAGATGAAAAAGAAGATTAATAAAAAAAGAGGTTGGAGAAAGAATTAGATTTATAAGACTCAATAAAGGTTACACAATACACAGTTTCGGAGATTTATTTGGAGCAAGTAGAGGAAATGTTCAAGCATGGGAAAGCGGTGCATGTTTACCTAATAAAAGAAGATTACAAAAAGATAGCACAAATGGCCGATATTAGCGTTACAGAATTGCTTTATGGAAACCAAAATAATAAAGATCAAGAGGTAACAGAAATTTTGCACAAAAAACCTAACAAGAAAGAAGTAGGTAAAAAGGATATTTTCAATAAGAAAAACATGAATTTAACATTAGAACAGTTCGGGCTTATTTTTGCAAGTAGGTAAAAGTAATGTATCTGTTTGGGAATTGGGAAAAATCTTTGCCAAGGCGTGAAAAATCAATAGAGATAGCTAAACTTGGGAAAATATCCGTTGATGAACTGTTATATGGAAAAGAAAAGGAAATAAAAAGACTTAAAAAAACTAGATTACTAAACTTACCAACTGAAGAAAGAATTAAATTAATAAATGAAGTGTTAGGGGTGAGTGAACAAGATGAAAAGAATACAGAATTAATTTAAAAAATTAATAATTGAAAGAAGGTTAAGCATAACTAAAGTTTCAAAAAGATACTGGAATTTCAAGAACTACATTAACGGGGGTTATATTACCATCCTGGTAGAGGTATTCAAATAAAAACTTTAAATACATTATGTAATTACTTTGATATTACACCATTAGAGTTGTTTGAAGAAGTAAAAACAATTTAAAGGAGGTGAAAACCAATGATGAAATACAGAATAAAAACTTTGGGGAATTATTGGCTGAAAGAAACTTAAAAATTACACAAGTATGCAAAGATACTGGTTTAAGTAGACCAACATTGAACGCCATAAAAATATGGAAGGAGTAAAGGTGTTCAATTAGAAACTATTGATATTTTATGTAATTACTTAAATATTACACCTGGTGAATTATTCACTGAAGTACAACCTATTAAGCCAGTATATCCACAAAGAAAGAAGGCGAGAAAGAATGAAACCGAATAAAAAGCTAGTTGGGAAAAGAATACAAGCTATAAGGTTGGAAAAGGGGTTAACACTTGAACAATTCAGCAAACTTATTGGGGCCAGTAAAAGTAGTATATCAGAGTGGGAAAGCGGGAAACATTTACCACCAGCAAAAAGTATTATATCACGCTGGGAAAAAGGCGTTATGTTACCTAACAACAGTAGACTAGATAAAATAGCACAATTAGGTAATTTGACTGTAAATGAGTTACTTTATGGAAAATAACGAACACGATATTGAAGAACTAGAACAACGATTACTAGAAATACCAACTAAAAAGAGTTGAACTAATTCTAAGAGTGTTGAGACAAACCAAAACAGAAGAAGAAATAGAAAGAAAAAAAGCAGTTATTAAAAAAATAACCGCTTAACAAATTTACTTACTTATATTTTAACACGAGAAGGAGAAAAATAACAACATGACAAATAAGAAAGATAATATAAACCCAACACATTACAAAGCAGGAAACAGTGAATTAATAGATGTGATACAAACTACTGTAAAAGATTTTGGGAGTGTATGCCAAGCAAATATTATTAAATATGCTTTTAGGGCTGATAAAAAGCACAAGGATCCAAGGACAGATATTGAAAAGATTATTAGATATGGTGAATTTTTGGCTTAACGATTTAGAAGGTAAAAAGCAAGTGAACCAAGGGTTATTAAAGAAGAAACTAACCATCAAGAAGAAGATTTCAGCCCGTTTGACAAACTAAGCGAAATGTTATCACCCCAGGAGAAAGACTTTTTACAAGATAAGAAAAATAGTAATGGTTAGAATGGGCCACGATAATTACATGGTAAATGAAAGACAAGCGCAAGAATTGATAGATATGTTAGGGGGTGCGATTTATGGTGAAGATTAATAAATTAGAGATAGAGAACGTTAAAAGAGTTAAGGCGGTTCAGATAGAGCCTACACCGAATGGGTTAACTGTTGTTGGTGGTAGAAATGGCCAAGGTAAAACAAGTGTTCTGGACTCAATTGCCTGGGCGTTGGGTGGTAATTCTTACAAAACCATCTAACCCACAGCGTGAAGGTAGTGTTGTACCACCTATTATAAAAAATACAACTTGATAATGGGCTTATAGTCGAACGTAAGGGAGAAAAATGGAACTCTTAAGGTAACTGATCCTAGTGGTAAGAAAGCAGGCCAAAACTTATTAAATAGCTTTGTTGAACAATTTGCCATCAACTTACCTAAATTTATGGAGATGAACTCTAAGGATAAGACTAAGGCGTTATTAAACACAGTAGATGGCCTTGGTGAAAAAGATTTACCAATTAGAGCAAGAAGAACTAGAACTTTATAATAAACGCCGAACAGTTGGCCAAATTAGAGCTCAGAAGAAACATTATGCTGAAGAACAACCATTTTATAAAGAGGTTGGAAATGAAATAGTAAGTGCTTCTGAACTAATTAAGGAACAACAAGAGATATTAGCTAAGAATGGTGAAAACCAACGAAAACGCGAAAATCTGGAAAAATTTAACCGCTAGACAAACACTAGTAATTAATAAAAAAAGCTGAATTAGAAAGGCAATTACTAGAAATAAATAACGAGTTAGAAACTCTTGAAAGTGACATAGAAATAACTAATAAAGATGTTGTTGATTTAATCGATGAAAGTACTGAAGAACTTGAACAAAGCATCGAGAACATCGAAGAAATAAATAGAATGGTTCGCGCTAACCAGGATCGTGAGAAAGCTGAAATGGATGCTGAACACTATGCTTTACAATATAAAGATTTATCAGATGAAATAGATGCATTAAGAGAACAGAAGCTGGCCTTGTTAAACGGCGCTAATTTACCACTAGAAGGTCTTAGCGTTGACAATGGTGTAATTACATACAATGGCCAACCTTGGGATAATATGAGTGGTTCTGAACAGCTTATAGTGGCAACTGCCATTGTTAGAAAGATAAACCCACAATGTGAGTTTGTCCTGGTCGATAAACTAGAGCAAATGGACTTAGAAACGTTGCTAGACTTTGCTAACTGGTTGAAAGATAACAAATTACAAGCAATAGCAACACGAGTAAGTACTGGTGAAGAATGCCAGATTATTATTGAAGATGGTTATGTTAAAGAGCGAAAAGTAGAAGAACCAACACAAGCGCAACCATCTTGGATGGCAAAACAAAGGGGGTGAATTTTTAATGAAGATTACACGAGGTAAAAAGAGCAAGAGCGCAAAAAAAGTTGTTATTTATGGTACTGAAGGAATAGGGAAAAAGTTCACTAGCAGCACAATTCCCAGAACCTCTGTTCATAGACACAGAAGGATCAACAGATAATATGGACGTTGCCAGACTGGATAAAACCCACAAGCTGGGTAATGCTTAATAATCAGATTGCTTTTTATTAAGGCAAACCCAACAGTATGTAAAAACGTTGGTAATTGATACGATTGACTGGGCCGAGTCGCTTTGTGTTGATAATCTTTGCGCGATGCATGGTAAGAAAGGTATTGAAGATTTTGGTTATGGTAATGGTTACGTTTATGCAAAAAGAAGAAATGGGCCGTTTCTAAACAGATTACAAGATTTAATTGAAATAGGTATCAACGTGGTACTTACAGCACATGCGCAAATTAGAAAGTTTGAATTACCAGATGAAATGGGATCATATGATAAATATGAACTGAAACTTGGTAAAAAGACAGTTCACAAACAGCACCACTCGTAAAAAGAATGGGCTGACATGGTTCTATTCTGTAATTACAAAACTTATCTAATTGCACAAGAGGGTTCAACGAAGAAAAAAAGGCGCAAGGTTCACAACGTGTTATGTACACGGAACATGCAGCGGCCTGGGATGCTAAAAATAGACACGGTTTACCAGGAGAATTACCACTTGATTTTAGTGGAATTGCACATATTTTTCGAGCAGCCAGAATTAGAAGTTAAGTCAGAAGCTAAAAAAAGAAGAAACAGTAAAAAAACTGGTAGCGAAGTAATAGAAGATAATTTCAAAGACATTATTACAGAAGTTGCTAACACGCCAGTAGAAGACTTAGTGGATCCGTTCAAACCAGATAAACCAGATTATATCCCGCAACCTTTATGGGACTTAATGCAGCAAGATGGAATTACTGAAGAAGATATCAAGCTTGTTAGTGAAAGTAAAGGATATTTCCCTAAAGGAACGCCAATGAGTGTTTATAACGAACAAGGTTACTTAACTGGTTACATTATCCCTAAATGGGAAGGTTTAAAACAATTATTAAAAGAATTAAAACAAAAAAATAAAAAAACAATATAAATTTTAAGGAGATTATAAACAATGATGAATAACAATACAAATTTTAACAACAACTTTGAAAGAGAATTAGACTGGGATGCAGAGATAGTAAAAAGATAGTGAGTTTGTACTTTTTACCTCCAGGGTTATACCAATTTACTGTTGAAGGTTACGAAAGAGCGCAGCACGTACCAACTAACCCTAACGCTAAATTACCAAGCTGTCCTAAAGCGATTGTATCAATCAATATTAAAAGCTAACGAAGGTGAAACAACGCTTAAAACATAATCTATTTTTACATAGTTCTGTTGAAGGTTTATTATCAGCTTTCTTTGGTGCAATTGGGTTCAAGAAAAAGGTGAACCATTAAAAATGGCGTGGAACCAATTACCAGGCGCAGCTGGAGTTTGTAAAGTAGGAATTAGAGAACACAACGGAAATCAATACAACGAAGTTAAAAGCATGATTTATAAAGATGATGTTGATATTACAAAAGTATTAAACGTACAAAACCCGTTTGCACAACCTAATTTCAACCAACCGCAACAACAACTGCAACAACCAACTTGGAATAACCAAGGAAATAACGGTCAAGGCGGGTTCTAAAAATGAAACTTAGACCTTATCAAGAAGAAGCAAGGGTTAAGGTTCAAAAAGAATGGGAAAGGGGCGTTGACAAAAACGCTCCTTGTCCTGCCAACTGGTTGTGGTAAAACTATTGTATTTTCCAAAAATAATAGAAGATAGAGTTAAACAAGGTGATAGGGTGCTTATATTAGCACATAGAAGCGAATTGCTAGAACAAGCAAGTGACAAGTTAAAGAAAAAGTACTGGACTTAATACAGCCCTTGAAAAAGCTGATAGTACATCTAAAGATACTTGGTTTAGAGTGGTCGTTGGTAGTGTTCAAACGTTACAACGTGAGAAAAGACTTAACCAATTTGATAAAAGATCACTTTGATACCATCGTTATTGATGAAGCACATCATTGTATATCTAACAGTTATCAGAATGTACTTAACCATTTTGATAAGGCAAAAGTACTGGGGGTTACTGCTACACCTGATAGGGGTGACATGAAGAACCTTGGAACGTATTTTGAAAGCTTGGCTTATGAATATAAAATCGTAGATGCTATCAAAAGAAGGTTATTTAAGTAAGATACAGAGTTTAACAATACCATTGAACCTTGATTTAAGTGGAGTGGCAACTCAAAACGGAGATTTTAAGGCAAGTGATGTTAGCAATGCGCTTGATCCTTATTTAGACCAGATAGCTGATGAAATGGTAAAACATTGTAAGGATAGAAAAACGGTTGTATTTTTACCATTAGTCGCAACAAGCCAAAAGTTTAGAGATATTCTTAACTCAAAAGGTTTTAAGGCTGCTGAAGTCAACGGAGAAAGTAAGGATAGAGCGCAAATATTAGAGGACTTTGACAAGGATAAATACAACGTATTATGTAACTCTATGTTACTTACAGAAGGTTGGGATTGTCCCAGCGTTGATTGTGTAATTGTCCTTAGACCAACAAAGGTTAGAGCGTTATATTCTCAAATGGTGGGCCGTGGTACTAGATTACACCCAGGGAAAGAAAATTTATTATTATTAGACTTCTTATGGCACGTTGAAAAGCACGAGTTGTGCAGGCCTGGCCACTTGATTGCCAAGAATGAAGAAATTGCTAAAAAAAGATTACTGAATTAAGTGAAAAAGAGGTAGGAAACGCGGTTGACCTGGAAGAAATAGAAGTTAAGGCAGCTGATGAAGTGATACAAGATCGTGAAGCAAGCCTTGCTAAAACAACTTGCTGAACAAAGACGTAAAAAGGAAAAACTTGTCGATCCGTTACAATTTGAAATGAGTATCGCTGATGAAGATCTTGCCAATTATGTGCCAAGTTTCTTAGTGAACAAGCCCCACCAAGTGAAGCACAAATTGAAACACTTGAGAAGATGGGAATTAATGCAAGTGCAATAGATAATTCTGGTAAGGCAAGCTTGTTGATCGATCGTGTAATTAAAAGGCGTGAGATGGGTTTTGCCACACCTAAACAGATTAGGTTGCTAGAAAGTAGAGGTTTCAGAAAAGTTGGTAACTGGAGTTTTGAAGATGCTAACAAGATGATTACTAGAATAGCAGCAAACGGCTGGCGTTTACCTAGAGGAATGGTTGCTAAAGAGTACAAGCCAAAAAGTATGATGAATTAGGAAGGAATAGAAAGAATGAATTTTTTTAGACTTATTTGCTGGGATTGGCGGGTTTAGATTAGGTATGGAACGCGCTGGCCACAAATGTGTTGGATATTGTGAGATAGACAAATATGCAAGATTAAGTTACAACGCTATTCACGATACAGAAGGAGAAATAGACTATAAAAGATATTACAGAGGTGACAAATGAAGAATTTAGAAAGCTTAGAGGAAAGGTCGATGTTATTTGCGGGGGCTTCCCTTGCCAAGCCTTTTCAATTGCTGGTAACCAATTGGGATTTGAAGATGCTAGAGGAACTTTATTCTATGAAATTGCTAGAGCGGCTGAACAAGTCAAACCACGCTATTTATTTCTTGAAAACGTCCGAAACCTTTTATCACACGACAAAGGAAAAACATTCGAGAGAATGCTTAAAATCTTGGATGAACTGGGGTATGATGCAGAATGGCAAGTGCTTAACAGCAAAAATTTCGGAGTCCCACAAAAACAGAGAACGAGTGTTCATTATTGGCCATCTTAGAGGAGAACGTACCTCAAGAGTATTTCCTATCAGAGGAGAAAACAAGGAATTTAATACTAACGGAGAAATAAACCAAGTAGGAAATATAGGTAAAAGTGATAATTTTGGAGGAAACCCACAAGTCACTAGAGTATATGATATTAATGGAATTTCACCAACTTTAAAACACTATGCAAGGTGGTGGGAGAGAACCTAAAATCGTTGTACCAGTACTCACTCCAGATAGAGTAGAAAAAAGACAAAATGGTAGAAGGTTTAAAACAAATGGTGAACCAATGTTTACAATAACAACACAAGATAGACACGGTGTACTAGTCAGAGAAGCAACAAAACAAGGATATGCGGTGGCTGATGTTGGAGATAGTATCAACTTTTCACATCCCAACTCAAAAACCCGCCGTGGTCGAGTAGGAAAGAACATCGCTAATACACTTCTTACAAGCGATGAACAAGGGTTGTGCTATCAGATTACAAGATTAGAAAGCTTACGCCCCGTGAGTGTTGGAGATTGCAAGGGTTTCCCTGATTGGGCGTTTGATAAGGCACAAGAATTGAATAGCAACAGTCAGTTATATAAACAAGCTGGTAATAGCGTTACAGTGAATGTAATAGAAGAAATAGCGAAAAGATTAAGATAAAAAAAGAGTAAGGACATTTAAAAATGCAGAATGTAATATATGACATATTATATGCACTAGATATAGTAAGTTTCATTATAGCGGTTGTAATGATAGTAAGTTTTATAGTTTCAATCGTTAGAGATAAAAGAGCAAAGCATAGAAAAATGATAAAGGAAGTCAAGAATGGATAACAAAAAGAATTTAATAGAATTATTAGAATACATTAACCCTGCTATTCTTGATTATCAAGAATGGGTTAACGTGGGAAATGGCTATGAAACACGAAGGTTTAACAGCACAAGAGTGGGATCAATGGTCGCAAGCTGATCCAAGATATAAGCCTGGTGAATGTTTTAGAAAGTGGGAAACTTTCCAGGGTTCTAGCGCTGGCAAGCCCGTAACTGGTGGAACGATATACCAGATGGCTGTTGAGAATGGATATTCACCAGTATATATGGACTTTGAAAACTCACATACACTTAATTGGGATGATGAAATTAATAACGATGGTGATTATAAGTTCATTGATAAAAAGCTGGATAGAAGGAAAAGAAATTCAAGAGCCAACACACTGGCAACCAGCACAAGAGCTAATAACGTATTTAGAAACACTTTTCCAGAGTACAGAAAAACGTTGGTTTTGTTACTGATACTTACCCGCTAGAAGATAAAGAAGGAAACACACTTCACAAGCCCAAGAAAGGTGTATTTGATAGAACAGCTGGCCACTTAATAGAAAAACTTCACAAGTATAAAGATGATATAGGTTTTGTTATAGGCGATTATAACAAAGAAGCTGGGGCTTGGATAAGGTTCAACCCGTTAGATGGTAAAGGCGTTAAAAACGATAACGTAACAGAGTTTAGGTATGCACTTGTTGAAAGTGATAGAACAAGCATATCACAACAAAACGCTATTATCCGTGAGTTAGAGTTGCCAGTAGCGTGTCTTGTGCATAGTGGTGGTAAGTCAGTTCATGCGATAGTTAAGATAGATGCTAGAGATTATCACGAGTACCAGAAAAGGGTTGATTACTTATATAAAGTATGTGCTAAGAATGGCCTTGCGGTCGATACTCAAAAACAAAAACCCATCCCTGTTTAAGTAGGATGCCTGGAGTAATTAGAAATGGTCGTAAGCAATTCTTAATAGATACTAATATTGGTAAACAAAGCTGGGATGAATGGTTTGAATATATAGAAGATTTAAACGATGATTTACCAGATCCAGAGAATTTAGAAGACTTCTGGGATGATATGCCAGACTTAGCACCAGAATTAATAAAAGGCGTGCTTAGACAAGGCCATAAAATGCTAATAGCTGGGCCTTCAAAGGCTGGAAAGAGTTTTGCACTTATAGAAATGGCCATCGCTATTGCTGAAGGTAAGAAGTGGTTAAACTGGGAATGTGCGCAAGGTCGTGTATTATATGTGAACTTAGAACTGGATAGAGCCAGCTGCTTACATAGGTTTAAGGATGTGTACACAAGCATGGGACTTAGTGCTAACAACTTACAGAACGTGCATATATGGAACCTAAGAGGGAAAACAGTACCAATGGATAAGTTGGCCCCTAAATTAATTAGAAGGGCGCACAAGAAGAATTATACAGCTGTAATAATAGACCCTATTTATAAGGTTCTTACTGGAGATGAAAACAGTGCTGACCAGATGGCACACTTTACTAACCAATTTGATAAGGTGGCCACTGAATTAGGATGTTCAGTTATTTACTGCCACCACCATTCTAAAGGTTCGCAAGGTGGTAAAAAATCAATGGATAGGGCCAGTGGTAGTGGAGTGTTTGCAAGGGATCCAGATGCATTAGTTGACCTTGTGGAGTTGGAAATTCCAGAAACACTGCTTAAGACTGAAATTAATAATGAGTTGGTTAAGTTCTATGAAGAAAGAATTAGAACCCTTAATAATAAGTATTACACTACAAAGATTGGTATGGATGATCATTATGATTATGAAAAGATGAAATACCATGCCGAACAAAAGCTTAAGCGGCCATTTAATGGAAATTAGAGCGCAAGCCAAGGAAATAGAAGCTAAAGTCAAAACAACGTACAGCTTGGCGCGTTGAAGGTACATTAAGAGAGTTTGCGAAGTTCGAACCAGTCAATATATGGTTCAATTATCCGAAACATACCATTGATGATGTGGGGGTGCTGTCTGACTTAGAAGCTGATAACAATGATAATAAGTATAAAAAGAACAAAAAAAGCTAGAACCGAACAAAAACAGTGAAAACAACAAAGATAACTTACTAGAGTTTGAAAATGCTGTTGAAAAATTGTTCGTTTGGTGAAGATCCCACAAAAAAAATGGTCGCTGATTATTTAGGTGTAAGTGTAAAAACTATAGAGCGAAGACTGGAAAATAATAAAATATTTTGGTTTGATAAGAATACAAAAAACCATCAAAAAAAGATAGACAAGACAGACAAAAACATAGTCGTGACTTTTTAGACAACATAGACAAAACATAGTCGTGACTTTTTTTAGACAACATAGACAAAAACGTGTCTTGTCTAAGACAGAAAAAGCATATATCTAAGATATATGGGTTTGGATAGGGGTGACTTGGACAGTACAGGTTGTACAGAACAGGGGGTTAAAAACCACCCCCTGTCTGTAACGAACCCGTCCTGTACATCGCGCCCATGACCAAAAATAAAAAATGGAAAATGGTAAAAAAATAAAATGGAGTTAAGGAAGTGAAAATTAAAAATGGCAATTCAGTTTTTTGTCCCACTGAAAAAAATTCCAAAGGTAACTCACCAGGATAAAATTATTTCGGTTAAAAATGGTAAACCAATTATTTTTGACTCACCAAGATTAAAAAGAAGCAAAAAGTATTTTTTTGAAAAATGGTCTTGCTGGGTTTGCTCCGAAACATAAGGATGAAATGTTAAATGCTCCCATTGGGGTTGAATTGTATTGGTGCTTTCCAGTGGAGAAAGATAAACAACCTGGTGACTATCATATTGTTAAGCCAGATGCTGATAATCTAGCTAAGACATTTATTGATAGGATGACTTACATGGGCTTCTGGAAGGATGACTCACATGTTAGCAAGGTGGTCAGTGAAAAAAAGGTACGATAAAAATCAGTGGAGTTTATGTTAAAGCTTACGAGCTGTAAGAGAAGGTAGGATAACAATGGTTAAGAAGATTAAAAAGAAAAAGAGTAAACAAGATAAAAAGAATTAGCACCCAGGAACGTATTCAGGAGGAAATGGCCTTTAATAAACGTGCTAAGGATCTGGCCAGCTTGGTGAATTTAGAAAAAAAGGTTATGTTTGTCGATTGTGCATTGGCAATAGCATGGACTTTAAGACAAGATCACCATTTTGGTAAGAAAAGATTGATAGATTTCTTGGATAAATACCTGGATGTAACGCTAGATTGGAGAAGCGGTCGTTATTATGACCGTGAAATGATGCTAGAAACGTTACAAACAGAACTGGGCTTTGACTTTGAAACTTATATGGTCGAACAGATGAAAAACCATGTTGATAAGTTGATGGCCTGGGAACTAGAAGAAAAGGAAGGTGATGACAATGGAAAAACAACGTAAGTTTAGAAGTAAGTTCGATAAGGTGATGCACGAAAAAGGTATTACAGCGGTTGAGCTAGCTGCTAAAACTGGTTTAGCTGTTGGGAGTATTAAGAATTTAAGAAGAACGGGTGTTGAACATTGTCGATATAGAACCTTAAGGAAACTATGTGAAGCGTTGGAGGTGAAAGGTTATGAATTATGATGATGTAATTAAAGTCGTGCTGTATAACCCTACACCGTGGGAGATTATCCAGGAAATAAAACTGAAGAAGCTGCTTGGTTATTACTTAAGTGATACACAGTGGGCTTCTGATGATAAATATAAAATCTTAGTGACTTTGAAATTTGAACTCTTGAAGGAGTAACAAGGAATTATGGCAAATAAAAACTCATAAAAAGATTTATGCTTTTTATCATCGTGATACTTTTTATTTGCATGGGAACTATACCAGAAATTTGCAGGTACACTGGTAAACCTAAAAGCACAATATGGGCTTATGGTAATGAGAGGTACAAGAATGGTAATTTTTACGTGCTTATAGAAGTTGAAGATGATGAAGAAGATGAAATTAATGAAGAACAAGGAGATTAGAAAGATATGTTTAACAAATTAAATAGAATTGAAGAATTAGATTGCAATACAGTAGATGGAGTTAAAGGGTTTATTGAAGATTATATTAATAATTCATTCATTGACTTACAAGAGTTTAACAAGGAAACTGAAGAAATTATTGATATTAAGGTTATACCTACAGCAAATAAGGTTAAAAATTTTTATTTTCGTTGGTGATAAGTAAGATCTAACTAGAAGGAGTGAGTAATATGTTACAACCTAAGATTTTTTTATTAAGAGTGAAAAGAAAGTAGTAGATGTTGAAGAAATACATTTCGATATCGATGTAGTAACTATCAAAGACTTTGAGTATTGTGAAGTAGATTTTTCAAACGTTGAATTTATGGATAACACGGGGTTTAAAAGATAAAACACGGGGCCAATATTTATACTGGGAATATCGTGGAATATACACGAAGACATCCAGATGTTGGAACGCTTAGAGGTGTAATATGCAAGAATGAGTATGGCGCTTATGTTATTGAGTTGTATGTTATGAAAAATAGGATGGATGAAGTTTGTGAAAAATATAGATAAGATGCTTGGTTCAAAGGTCGAGTACGAGAAACCTAATTTAAGCTTTTTATTGGATAACACAACCCATGATGGTTGCGTTGTGATTGGAAATATTTACGAAGATAAGGAGTTGTTAGAATGTTAGGATATTTATTTGAATGGTTAGTATTGATGGTGTTGGTTGGTTGTTGCTAAAGATTTTCGGAGAGAATCTCAAATCAGAATATGTATATTTATTTACAGTTATTTGGGGTGTTGTGAATTTATGTATTAGCCTAGATAAATAAAGGAAAAATTAGAAGAATAAAGAGGTGTTACATTAATGAAATTAGAAGATTTAAGTGCAGTTCAAAACTATATTGAATGAAATAAATAATAATAGGCTTATTATCCAAAAATATTAATTGTGATTTTTATATACATGTTGACTTGGTAACGCCAGAATTTAAACCAGGCGGGATTATAGTGCCAGATACCATGAAAAAAATCTATAGTAATAATGTTTGAAAGAAGAAATGAATATCTTGTTAATGAGTTAAAAAGCGTTAGGGGTGGAATTGTAATGAATGAACAAGTAAAAGAAATGTTAAAAACAAAAAGCTGATTATGAAAAAGAAGTGTTAACAAAATATTACATCCTGGAGAAAGATGGATCTTGTTGGTTGACTAGTGCATATGATCGAAGGACTGTTATGCTGTGTGCTAAACGTGGATTGTTATTCAAGACTGAAGAACAAGCTAGAAAAATATGATGCAAAACGCCGTTTAATCTTTGATATGGAGAACTGGGCCAATATATACAACGATGGATGGCAACCTAATTGGTGTAATATTCACCAGGATAAGTATTGTATTGAAATTACACCCTCTACGGGCCATTTCTATATAGCTAGAAGGCACGCTATTAATCATTTAGGGTTATTACCTTGTCTTAAGTCAGAGGGGCTTGCTGGGGCGTTTATTAAGGAGTTCGGGGAAAGAATAAAGGAGTTGTTGATTGATGATTGTACTAAAGGCAAAAATAGACGAGAAGAATAAGAACAAAAATTGTGATTAATTCTAAAGATTTAGCTGAAAAGCTAAATGAAAAATATATGGACTCCCGTGCAATAGGAGTGCTAGAGTTCATTGAAGAATTAGAGATCACGGAGTTTGTTATTGAAAGGGATGAAGTGAATGGGTTACACTAAAGAGGATGCTAAGTGGTTCTTAGAGAACTACAATAACATTAAGATGGAATGCAATGACTTTCTTTTGAATGGTAGACAACCAGGTGATAAGAGTGAGATAAGCACTCAAAAAGACTGGTAGGGAGAACGAAAGGAATTTAATTAAAAAGTTAGACAATAAGAAGTACCAGGAAAATAAACGTATTCTAAAGTGTATCGATACTTTTCTGGATGGACTAGACCAAGAACAATACAGACTTGTACACGCTAGGTATTTGGTTAAAACCAAGGATGAAAAATTTATGATATTGCTTTGTAAATATCATATGCATATATCAACTGTTAAACGTAAACAGAAAAAGCTTGTTAGAAGATTTTTAACAATTATAAATAATTCATAAAAAGTTGAGCCATTTGAGCCATTTTTTATGTGCTATAATAGTATTGTAAGAATTTAACGGAAAGGCAGCCATTAATTAATTACTGAACTTAGTTGCAGGAGTTTAGAGTTAGATAATTGATCCTTTTCATTTAAAAAATGTATATATTTCTGGTTATGTGTTGGGTTTTTCCACAATATTTCCCCAACATGTAATAATTACTTACTTAATTTTATATATAAACAACGTATTAAGCATAAAAATACCTTTGCTTTTCCGTTAAAACAATTACAAAAAAATCTGTTGATAATAAGCTAATTTTTATTAATATTTTTTTCTTCTTATTTGTTATTTTGGAATGTAACATAAATTATTTTTATACTAAACCTTTATAAAGCGCTTGAAATAGCGCTTTTTTATTATGTAGAAAAGAGGTGATGGAAAGTTGGTAAAAATTAATTTGAAACAACAAAAATTTGCTGATGAGTACATCATTAGCGGGAATGTAGCGCAGTCAGCTTTTAAAAAGCGGGATATTCAGCTAATTACTCAAGAAAACAAGCACACAAGTTGTTGGCAAATGTTGGTATTAAAAAAATTATATCGATGAGCGGTTAAAAAGTGATAGAGTCACAAAAACAGCAACACAACAAGAGATAATGGAATACTTAACTTCTGTAATGCGGGGTGAGAAAAAAAGAAGAAATATTAATTGGTAAAGGAATGGGTTTTCAAGAAAATAACTAAAATAGATGTTAGTGCAAAGGATAGGTTGAAAGCCGCTGACTTATTGAATAAGATACACTTAGTAAGAGAAGATAAAAAAAGAAAAACAGCAGTCAAGAAGATAAGATTTCAGACTTATTCAAGCTGGTGGATGGTGAGATTAATGGACTTAAATAGATTGTACACACCGAAACAGATTGAAATACTTAAGCGAACCAATACAGAAGACTTTTTTTATACTTGGCTTACACGGTGCGAAAAGAACTGGTAAGACTGTTATTAATAATGATATATTCTTAAGGGAATTAATAAGGGTTCGTAAGATTGCTGATAATCTTAAGATTAAAGAACCAATGTATATATTGGCTGGTGTATCGAGTAAGACAATTCAAAACAACGTTTTTACAAGAGATATACAATAGATACCAGCTAGACATTAAATTTGATAAACACAACTCATTTACGTTGTTCGGTGTTAAGGTCGTGCAGGCTTTCACTGGTACAATAGGGGGCTTAGGTGGTATTAGAGGTATGACAGCCTTTGGCGCTTATGTCAATGAAGCATCCCTGGCCAATGAGAAGGTGTTTAAAGAGATTATATCCCGTTGTTCTGGTGATGGTGCTAGGATTGTATTTGATACCAACCCAGACAACCCAGAACACTGGTTAAAGAAAGAATATATTGATAGCAAAAGCGAAAACATAATATCTTATCATTTTGAATTAGATGATAACACATTCTTATCACCAAGGTATATCCAGAATATTAAAGAGTCAACGCCATCTGGTATGTTCTACGATAGAGATATTAAAGGGTTATGGGTTACTGGTGAAGGTGTTGTTTATAGTGATTTTGACAGTAACAAGCACTTTATTAATGATGTTGATAACATTGAGTTTGAAGCTTACATAGCTGGGGTTGACTGGGGTTACAGTCACTTTGGGAGTATAGTGGTGTTTGCTATAGACAAGTTAAACAACTGGTACTTACTGGAAGAACATGCTAAGCAATTCAAAGAAATAGATTACTGGGCTGAAGTGGCGCTTGATATTAAGGAGCGTTATGGTAACATAAACTTTTATTGTGATAGTGCAAGGTCAGAACACGTTGAACGGTTCAGACGGGAACGTATAAGGGCCATAAACGCCGATAAAAGTGTATTAAGTGGGATAGAGGAAGTGGCAAGACTTATAAAGCTTGGCCGCTTTTTTGTTGTATCTGACAAAGTGAAAGTTTTTAAGAAAGAAATTTATAACTATGTATGGGATGAAAAGGCTGGGAACCCAGTAAAAAGAAAAATGATGATGTGATGGACTCTATGAGATATGCTATATACTCATATGAGATTAAAAAGCTAGAAGAAAGGGGGCTGATCGCTAGATGAATACTAATAATGAATTTATAGAACAGATCCAGGTAAGTGGGATAACAAAAGAAATAATCATCAAGGTAATAGAGAAAAACATTGCCAAGATGAACAAAAACAAGACTAAATACAACCGTTATAAAGGCGTTGAAGTACCTATTTTCCAACAAGAAGCGGTTAAGTTAGGTGACTTTGAAACTGGTGGTAATGTGTATCGTATCGATGATAAAATACATAATTCAGTTGCTAATAGCTATGATAGTGATATAGTCGATACTAAAACTGGTTATATGTATGGTGTACCTATTGTGTACGACTATGACAAAGAAGATGACAAACTTAAAGAAAAGATTAAGAACTTTAACTTAAGGAACTTAGCTGAAGACTTAGATAGTGAACTAGGGAAACTGGCCACTATTTGCGGTTATGCAGCAAGACTATGTTACATCGACTTAGAAGGTAATGAAAGAATTAAAAATATCAAACCTTGGGAAGCTGTATTTTTCGGTGATAACATTTCAGAACCAGTATATGCTATGAGATATGCGGTTGACAATGACAACAATATTGAATGTGAATTTTACGATGATAAGTATATTTATTACTTTAAGGGCCAAAATGGTAGCATTAATTTTGTCGATCAACAATTACATATGTTCGAGCATGTGCCACTGTTCGGAGTTAAGAACAATGATGAATTAATGGGCGATGCTGAAAAGGTGTACACATTAATAGATGCTTATGACAAGATAGTATCTGGTGCAGTTAGTGAGATAGAAGCGGGAAGGCTTGCATACTTAGTACTTAAGGGAATGGGTGCTGATCCAGAAACACTGGAACAGTTACACAAGACTGGAGTATTTGAACTAATTGATGAAAGAATGGATATCAAGTACTTAACTAAAGATGTTAACGATACAATTATAATGAATGTGCTTGGGCTTTTAGATGATAACATTTCTAAGTTTGCTAAGACTGTAAACTTTAATGATGAAACATTTGGCGGGAATAGTTCTGGTGTTGCGATTAGGTACAAACTAATGGCACTAGAGAACAAGTCGATAGTTTCAGAACGTAAGTTCAAGAGTGCTTTAATGTATCAATTTAAAGTATTATTCACAGCTTGGAAACATAGAGGGTTTAGCTTAAATGATGAGTCTTACCTGGATATGTATTTCACGTTTACAAGAAACGTACCAGTAAACAGACTAGAAGAAGCACAAATACTAACAACATTACAAGGCGTTGTTAGTGAAGACACAAGACTTAGTCAATCAACTCTAATAGATGATGTTGACTTTGAGAAAGAAAAAGCTAGAAGAAGAAGCTTTAAGGTATTCTAATGAGCCACTAGAACCGATTGAAGGTGAAGAAGATGTTAACAGAACTAGAAGCAAAGATAGCGCAGTATAGCGTTGAAGCGAATGAAGCCATTGACCAGGTATTCTTGAACTTAACACAAGAGTACTTGGGCTTACTTGGCCAGATGTATGGTTCACTTAGTAAAGGTGGCCAGCTTACTTGGTCGCAGTTGTCAAAGTATGGACGATTAAGAAAGTTCATGAAACAGTTTGAGAGTAAGACTACTGGAGCATATAAGAGCATCTTAAAAGAGATTAGAAACTCTAATAGGAATGTATTCCTGGAGCAACGAATATATGATATATACGATACTAAGATACAAAAGCGCTATAGAGATGGGTTTTGACATCCCAAGTGAGAATGTACTTAATAAGCTGCTTAACAACCCTATTGACAAAAATGAAACTACCTAACGTACTGGCACAACATCGAAGTGAGATAGTAAGAGAGATACAGAAGACTATAACACAAGGTGCTATTAAGGGTGATAGTTACGAGAAAACAGCCCAGGAGATAAGCAAGAAGGTAGGAATAAGCGCAACTAAGGCGCGCCGTGTTGTACGTACAGAGAATGGACGCGCTAGAACAATGGCAACTTTAGAAAGTGATAAGCAATTAAGAAAAGCTGGTATATCAGTAAACAAGTACTGGTTAGCAACCTTAGATAGTAGGGTTAGGGCTTCACATGCAACGCTAGACGGTCGTAAAGCTGATGAAGATGGTTACTTACAGTGGTGGCCATAAAGCAAAAAGGGCCAAGGATGTTTGGAGTGCCAAGCGAGGATATAAATTGCAGGTGCCATGTACTTAGGGGATTACCTAAGTTTAGAACATCGAGGAATTACGATGATCCCTAAGTACCAGAAGAAACTGGCCAAGAGGATAACAGAACTAATTAAACATGAAGATTTAAGCAAGGGTGAAGCTGAAAAAGCGCGCTAAGCGTGAAGTCGTTGCACCTAATAAAAAAAGATAGAATATGTCACTTATAACGAGTGGCGCAAAAGATTTTATTAAAGATAACAAAGAACTTTATAAAGAAAATATAAAGAAATAAAAATTTGTCCTGGATATGACATTAAACTATCTAAATAAAATACATCAGAACATTAAGGCGCGAACTTAATGGGCGGGAGGTAAACACATGGACTTAAACGAAGTCAAAACATTTATAGAAACTAATTCACAAGATAGCGCGGTTAGTGAATATCTAAGCGAACTGAAGAAACCAACGGCCGAAGTAGTAAACAGTTACTTAGATAGTCAAGAGGGCGCTAAGCTGTTACAACCAAGATTAGACAGCCACTTTTCTAAAGGCTTACAGACTTGGAAAGATAACAACTTAAGTAAATTAATTGATGAAGAAGTTTCTAAGCGCAACCCCTGGAGAAACTCCAGAACAAAAAGAAATAAGAGAACTTAAGGCACAACTTGAAAGCGATAGACTGGAAAGAGAACGTGAAAAGCTTACTAATCTTGCTATGAAGAAAGCTAATGATCTTGGCTTACCTTTAGATTTTGTCAATCATTTAATTGGTAATGATGAAGATGAAACTAACATAAACTTAGAAAACTTTAACGAATTATTCCAAAATGCTGTACAAAGCCAAGTAGATGCTAAGTTCAAAAAAACAATGGCCGTGAAGTAAAAACTTTTGAAGGTGGCCAAAACAATTCAAACAATATAGCTGAAATAGCTAATCAATTCAATATAAGAAAGTAAGAGGTATAATTATATGACAACAAAACCACATAACCCTAATAACGTATTATTACAAGATGCGAAAAACTGGTAAAATTCCAGAGTCTGAAGGTACACTAGTACTAAAAGAAGTAATTAAAAATTCAGCTGTAATGCAGTTAGCTAAATATGAGGATATGCAAGGAAAACCTAAGAAAAAATTCACATTCTTAGCTAAAGGGCCTGGAGCTTACTGGGTGTCAGAAGCTGAACGTATTCAAACATCTAAGGTTGAATGGAAACAAGCTGAAATGGAAACTAAAAAACTTGGTGTTATTATTCCATTCTCTAAAGAGTTCTTACGTTACAGCGTTCAAGACTTTATGAAAATTGCAGCACCATTAATCGCTGAAGCATTCTATAGAGCGTTTGACCTCAGCTGTATTATTTGGTACTGACTCACCATGGGGTACTGGTAAATCAATCTTTGAAATGGCTGAAGCTAAAAAGTAAAACAGTTACTGAAGGTACTGGGAAAAACCTTTACTTTGATTTAGCTGACTTATTAGCATTAGTTGAAGCTGATGAACATGATCCAAACGGGTTATTAACATCAAGAGCGTTTAAAGCTAAAATGAGAAGTGTTACAGACACAAATGGATATCCAATGTTTGATTCTAAATCAAATGAGATCTTAGGATTACCAATTTCATACACATCAAAAAGATATCATTGACAAAACTAAAGCAGTGGCTTTAACTGGTGACTGGGACTATGCACGTTACGGAGTGTTACAAGACATTGAGTATGCAGTATCAACTGATGCACAATTATCAACTATCCAAGGTGCTGACGGAAAAACCTGTAAACCTATTTGAACAAGATATGTTTGCGCTTAGAGCTACAATGCATGTTGCTTACTTAAATGTTAAAGATGATGCATTTGCTGCTTTAAAAACCTAAAGTAGGTTAATAAATAAATAAACGAGGTGAACGACTTGATTAAGGTACAAACGCCAGATGGTCGAATAGTAGAGGTTACTGAATTTGCATATGAGAACGTATATGCACATCAGAAATATACTATTGTTAAGGAAAAAGGCTGCACCTAAGAAAGCAGCTAAAAAGAAGTAAAAAGAAGCTGATACAGATGAATAATTACCTAAAAAAATTAAAATGTTATCCAACATTAAGAGTGATGAACATGATGAGTTTATCACTCTATACTATTCTATTTGCTTAGACTGGGTGAAAGCTTATTGTAACAATGATTTTGATGATGAAGTACCACAAGCCGTTTTACTGTTTATTTCGAAAGCAATAAAACTAAAACATGGTACCAGTCGAATTAAAAATCTAGATCAATGGGAACAGTATCTTATACTTACAATACTGAATATCCAGAAAGTATGCTTTATTGCTAACGCCATATAGAAGGTTGAAATTCCATGCTTTTTAATGAGTTTCCACACATCGTAGAAGTACACGCCAAAAATACATTGAAGACGAAGCGGGCGGCCATACTGAAACTGATGAAGTGGTTAAGCAATTAGAGTGCTTTTGTTGACACTCCAAGCAGTAACGAACGCTTGCAAGCTGCTAGATTAGAATTTACTTTTGATAGATACTTATATTTCAGATATAACGAATTAGAACATCTTGCAAAAAGATATGATAATAGTTTATTTGGGTGTTAGGTACGAGTTCGTAAGTGATTTCGAAGATCAAGGCGGCCAACAAGAGATTATAAGGGCTGCTATTAGAAGATGTCAATAAAGTTTGGTAACCCAGCGTTAGAAGCATATGCGAGGGCTTATACTCAAAAGGTAAGTAAGAAAGTACAAAGGATAGTAGCAAGAACAGCCCATACAATAGAAGACAATGCTAAGGGGCTTGCTCCAGTTGATGAAGGCCAATTAAGAGGATCGATAGAAAGTTCAGTTGGTGGGTTCACCGCTGATGTACGAGTTGGAGCTGAACACGGGATATACGTGGAATTTGGTACTGGTATATATGCAACTAGAGGAAGTCGAGCGAAAAAAATTCCTTGGCGTTTCTATTCAACTAAATTAAATAGGTGGGTGACAATGTATGGTATGCACCCGCAACCGTTCTGGTATCCATCAATTGAAATTGGTCGTGCGTTCTGGATATCTGAATTAAGTAGTCTTTAGGAAGGAGATAATCAATGATAAAAACATCACTATTACCTTTACAAATAGCATTGTTTAAAAAGGTTAAAAAGAAACTGGATATAAAGTGTTTGATTATGTTGAACATAGTACTGAATATCCTTATCTAGTTGTTGGTACTCCAGAAACTAAAAGAATTTGTAACAAAAACTAATTTCGGTGAAGAAGTGATATTCACAATTCACGCCTGGAGTAATTACAAAGGTAAAAAAAGAATGTTATGAAATGTTAGATAGTGCGCTTAAGACTATATCAAAGAAACACTTAGAGTTAAATGAAGAATTTAAAGTCTTTAAAACTGAAAATGCTAACACTTACTGTTATTGATGATATAGATGGTCGTACACAACATGGAATACTAAGACTTAAATTTTATATAAAGGAGAACTAAACTATGCCAAAAAGTGGTAAAGATACAGTATTAATATTACAAGTGGAAGATAAAGCTAAAGGAGATAAAGGTTGCATCGTTGGAAGTTTAACAGAAACTAAACATGCAATTGAAAAACGACTTAGCTGATGAACAAACTAAATTTGGGCGTGTGTTAGCTTATGGGCCAACATCAGAGTCACTAGAATTTACTTGTTATGGTGAAAGTGATGATGAAGGTCAAAAAGAAGTTATGCGCGCTATTAAAGATAAGAAAGAGATCAAAGCATGGCTTATCGATAAAACATTAAAAGCTAACGAAAAACACGATGCAGTATTTGCGCGTTGCTTAATTGAGTCAGTTGAGAAAGAAGAACCAGCTGATGGGTTTGTTGAGTTAAACGGAACTTTACAGGTAATTGGTGAGTCTAAACTTGGTGAGTTAGATAAATTACCAGATGAGTTCTTAAACGCTGGAAGTTATGACTTTGAAAAACCAGGGGAAACTACTGGTAATGTACGTACAAAAAAGTAACGGCGCCAGCTAGTGAAGTGGCAACTGAACGAGGTGGCCAACCAGCAAGAGTAGAAAGCATATAATAAAGGGTGAATAATCACCCTTTTTAATTTTATTTAAAAACAAGGAGAATACAACAATGGCAGCATTTTTAACTATTAAAGGAACTGAATACGAAGCAAAAGGAACGTTTGCATTTGCTAAACGTGCTAAGCAAGAATATCAAAAAGGAAACGAACAAACAGATGCTTTTTTTCTGATATCTTTATGGGAATTATCCAAAACGATGAAGAAGCACTTGTAAAATTCTGGGATTGTGGTACAGCTTATATTCCTAATAGAAAATTTAAGCGTGAAGATATCGAACAGGCTTTACAAGAAAGAATTGATGAAGAAGGAGATACTTTACAACTGTTTAAAGAAGCGATGAGTGTGTTGGATGATAGTGCTTTTTCAGAAGAAAAAGCAGCGAAGTTGAAAGATGGCTTAACGATCTTAAATACTCAAGGGAAGACGGAAACGGAGAAGGAAGACAACAAGAGAGCTTATCAAATGATCAAGGAGTCACTGAAAGATCTGGGAGTAACGGTATAAATTTTGATGATTTCGAGCAAAAGTGTATCGAGATATTTAAAAGTTTATGATGTGCAGTTGATGTATCTCATGGACCAATAGGGAATATCAGAACTTTTTTTAAAAGGTGCATTCCTGGACGAAGTAGACGAACTAGAGCGCTTTTCAATCGCTGCTATATTTAATGCGCGTGCTAACAATGAAAAACGTGTAACTTCTAAAAAGCTATTCAATGGAGATAAGGCCCTGCAAGAAAGTTCTGAAAAATAATGAAGAAAGAGGCCAAGTATATTCTAAGGAGCAAACTGAAGTTCTTAGAAACTGGTTTAACAATTACCAAGAAAAATAGAATTTAGAAGGAGGGTGCGCGCTATGCAGGAACGTTTTAATGCTAAGATAAGTGCTGATATATCAAGTTTCTACGTAAGATGTCACAAGTTGATAAAAAAATTAAAGAAACAGCCTTTGAGTGTACGAAACCCATTGATGCTGATATTAAAAAGAGCAACAACAAAAATGGAACGAGTAGACGAAAAGGCAAAAAGAATTAGCAAAAGAAAGCACAAAAGGACGTTGATGCTAACGTGACTAAAGGCCATAACTAAATTGAACCAAGTGAACGAAAAAGCGCGTGAAGTGTCTAGGGAAGAAAGTAAACCTATAGATGCTGATATAACACGCGCTAAACGTAAACTTGATGAGATTAAGATTATTGCAACACAGTGGAGCAAGGATCATATTAAAAAGCCAGTCACATTAGATATTAGCGAATATCGCAAGAAAAATGGCTGAATTAAAAGCCAGTGAGAGCGGTTTACGTAAAAAGATAGAAGTTTCTGTTCATGCTGATACAAAAGGCTTTACAGCTAAATTAAATGCATTATTAGCAAAGAAAAGAGACTACCACATTAATGTTAAGGCCAGAACGGCTTTATTCAGAAAAGAAATAGCTAATTTAAAAGCTAGACAAATTGGAAAAGAAATATTCTTGCAAATTAGAGCAAGAAACGAGCGTTTTTATAGAGATTTAGACAACATCGCTGAGTCAATCAGATCTTGGGGTGTTGTACTAGGTAATATTTTTAAAAAGGTACATTCATAGCTGTAATACCATCAATCGCGGCTTTTGGTGCTGCTGCTACTGGAGCATTAGCAACTGTTGGAGCGATGACTGGAGTGCTTACTGGTGGCTTATTAGGGCTTACTAGTGCTTTTGGTGTTGCGGGTGCTGCTATTGGAGCATTTGCAGTAACAGCTGTTGGCCACATGAAAAAGTTCAAGGACTTTATGAAAGGTGAAGGCCCAGGAACTAAAGAGATGGAAGCTTTAAGAGACTCTGTTAACGGACTTAAAAGAAGATCATAAGAAGTTATCAGACCAATTAGAGTCGAATAACTTTGAAACGTTCAATAATGGAGTTCAAGCAGCTAGGAAAGTACTGAATAAGCTAAACGGCTTAATGGTGGAGTCTTCTGGAGTAATGAAGAATTTATCTAAGTCGCTGAATGAGTCAATGGACAGCGCGCCGATGGAGCGTTTCTTTAATTACTTAAATAGTAACGGTGCAAGTACACTGGATAAGGTTGCGCGTGGTGTTGGTTTCTTTGGTCGTTCATTAGCTAGTTTAGTGGTTGCGTTTGGGCCATTAGCTGCTAGTATGTCACAAGGTTTCTTAGACATGAGTAAAAGGGTTGATGAATGGAGTGCTAAACTTGCTGATAGTCAAGGTATGAAACAATTTACTAATTATGTAAATGAGAACATGCCAAAAACTTAGAGGTGCTTTTCGTGATCTTACAGTTGGTTTAGTTCAGATGTTCGCAGCGTTCGGGCCAATGGCAGCAACAGCAATGAGTTGGTTCGAGAGACTTATGGGGCGTTTCAGAGAATGGAGCAGTCAACTAAGCCAGAACCAAGCATTTAAGAACTTTGTTAAATACATTGAAGAAGCGGCGCCAAAAGTTGGCCAGCTGATTGGGAACTTAGCAAAAACATTCTCACTACTAGCACAAGGGATGGCACCATTAGCGATGTCAATTCTAAATGTCGCTAATGCATTCTTACAATGGTTTAATGCTTTGATGCAAACAAACCCAGGAGTAGCACAATTAATAGCTAAGATGATTACATTAGCTGGGGTGGCCTTAGCAGTCGTGCCAGCGTTGACATTAATTCACTCATGGTTAAAACCAATTGAAGAAGGTGGACTTGGAGTAAAAGCAGCTTTAACAGCTGTATCTGAAGTGTTTGGCCGTGTTGGTGTATCGATGTTAGGAGTTGTTGCAACAATAGGTGTTGTTGTCGCAGCGTTCGTGCATTTATACAATACCAACCAGACAACACATGACTTAATGAACTCAATCTGGACTAACATTAAACAATTATTTGTTACGTTTGCACAGATAGCAATGCAAAGCTATCAACATGGTTGTATCTGTACTAGGATCTCTAGTAAGTGCAGCCGCGCCAGTAATAAACGTGGTATTAAGCATCGTAAATGCATTCTTATCATGGCTTAATCAAACATTACAAAACAACCAATGGTTAAGAACTTTAATAGCAACAGTGCTTGCAGCTGCTGGAGCATTTAGACTTATCGTAACGGTTGTAACAACTGTTAAAGCAGCTATGACTGTATTGTCAGCCGCTGTAAATGCTAGTAAAAGTGGCTTTAGCAGCATGGGGGCGCAGTAAGTAGCGTGGTAAGCGCAGCTGGTACCGTTATTACTACTGTTCTAGCTGCTGTAAGGGTTGCATTTATGAGTTTACTGGGGCCTTGAGGGAATTGTCGCAGCGGTTATAATTGGTGGACTAGTAACGCTGTACAATAAATGCGAATGGTTCCGAAACGTGGTTGATAAGGTATTTGGTGCCATTGGTGATGCGTTTAAATGGATTGGTGACAAGATAGGTAAAAGCCCTGGAATTTCTTGGGCTTAAGTCTAAAGAGTCGAGCCAACAAGTAAGTGAAAGCATGGATCAAATGAAACAAAAAGCCCAAGAAGGTAGTGAAGGAACCGCCGCAGCTGCTGAAGGTGCAGCAAGTAGAATAGCGCAGTCAAGCGCTAGTGCATCAGCTTCACTTGATGGAATGGGTGCATCATTTGCTAATTTAGATGCTAGTGCTATTGCACATTTTACAAGTATTTCTAATTCTATGATGTCCCTAACTGGTATTGGTACGATGGGGAGCATTAACGAACATCACTGGAATGGTGATGAACTCTGATATGCAGTTCATGCAAATGTCAAACAGTGCTAACATGAACATGGCAGCAGTGAACACAGCTGCTACAACGAATACAGCGATGGCAGCTGAAAATGTGAATGCTAATTTAAGTGCTATGACTCTTAACTCAAACGCCCAATTAGATGCACTTTCAGCGAATGCAAACGCCCAATTCACAGCTATTAACGGTGCAGCAAGCATGCAAACTGGACTAATGCCTGGAGTGGTTGGCGCTAACATGTCACAAGTAGACATGGCAGCACAAACAAGTTTAAATAACATTAGTACGACTAACCAAGCGACTTGGGAAAATGTTGCTAATACAGCAAATACAGCAACAGCAAACTTGGCCACTGGGGTTGTTTCAAACTTCCAGAACATGCAGTCACAAGTTCAAAGCGCTATGCAAGGTGTAACTAGTGCAGTTGAACAAGGTTGCAACCAAGTTCAATCATCAACAAGTTCAACATTCAGTTCTGTTGCTAGTAACATTAGTTCTACTATGGCAAGCATCAGTTCAAACATTAGTTCAAGCTTTAGTACTATTTCAAGTACAGTGCAACAAGCAGCTTCACAAATGGAACAAACGTTGCAAAATGCATTTAATAGCATTAACAATGCAACATCTAATAGCATGAGCCAGCTGGAAAACCGAATTAGACAAGCACAAGCAACAGTTGTTAGCACTGTGCAACAATTAGGTAGTCAAGCAGTAAGTACATTACAGTCTTATTATGGCCAATTTGTTTCGGCTGGTGGTTACTTAATGGATGGTTTTCATTGCTGGTATGCAGTCAAGGGCTGGCGCTGTAATGGCGACAGCTATGTCAATTGCTAATGCGGCGGCTGCTGCTATTAGAAGTGCTTTTAGATATCCACTCACCATCTAGGGGTTGTCGCTAAGATAACACGATGGGTGCCAATGGGAATGGTTGTTGGTATGCAAGATACAGCGAAGAAAGCTATTAATTATGCTGGTAAGTTAGCTACACAAGTGGCTGACAATATTAATTATGCTGTTTCACCAGCTAACTTGAATAGCGATATCAATAATATTGGAGTTACAAGAAATGATATTATTTCTGGGGAAGTTCGTACTGAATATGATTTCTCTAAACGTCCAATGCAGCTTAACCTTCAGTTAGGTAACAATGCATTTGGCAAATTTGTTGATGATGTGAATAGTGTTAATAAGCAAAATATCCAGCTTGAAGAAGTATATTCTATTTAGAAAGGTAATTGAAAATATGTATGATTTTACAAAACCAGGAGGAGTAGTCACAACGACTACTCCTTTTAAAACTATATTTAATGGCCAAGCGCTAGAAGATGTGATCCCAGGGTTTATAACTCTATCAGTTAAGGGACGTGCTTTAATAGGGCGTGAAATAGAGTCTCAACAAAAACGCCTGGGGCTGATGGGAAGTATCTAACAGCAAAACACACTAGAACCCAGAGAAATAGTCGTTAAATATCTTTTAAAAAACACTAGCGCTAATTATAGGGAAAAATTTTAATAAATTAAATTTACTATTGCATAATACAGAAGCGAAAAAAAGCTTAAGTTTACAGATGAACCAGATTATTACTTTAATGCATTTTTGAAAGTGCTGATGATATAGAAGAAATTGATAATAATGTAATTGCTAGTATTTCGTTTTTATGTTTGGATCCTTACAAATACAAGGAAGTTGATAAAGATACTGGTACTAATAGGGTTACTATTAGTAAATTACCTAAAAACCCTAATGAATGTGTACCAGTGCTTATAAAAACAGCAACAGCATCAACTGGAGATAAGGTAATTATTAAAAATGAAAATACTACTAAAAAGCTAGTAATTAACCATAAATTTGTTATGGGTGATGTGTTAGAAATAGACTTGAATGCTGATTATTTATTAAAAGCTAACACTACTAACAAGAGTGAATTAATAGATTTTTGTTGAAAGTGATTTTGATTTTTACTGTTAAACAAGGTGATGTGATTACAAGCACAAATAGCAAGTTGTTAGAAGTGCATACGAAGGAGCGATTATACTAATGACAAAAATTATTTTTTTATTTGATAACAATGAAACCTTAATAGGTGCAGTCGATCCACTAGAAGGAAAAAGAAACGAATGAATTAAATAAACTTCACACGTTAGAAGCCGTAGTAAATTACAATGAATTAATTGATAAGGCTGTATATATTGGCCACAAGGACTATAAACAAAAAGATGTATTCCACTTATATAAAATAGATAGAGTGGATAAGGAAAGTACAACACATGTGAAAATTGTTGCGGTGCATAAATTTTTCGATGACATGGAAAGCGATGGTTACATTAAAGATTACAGACCGCAAAATAAGGAACTAGTTGGAGTTTTAACAACTTTATTAAAAGGATCAAGCTGGCAGCTAGGGACTGTTAACGTTCAACGTTTATATTCTGGTAATTTCTATTACGTATCAAGAAAAGAAGCGCTTAGTAAATTAGTTGAAGAAACACAAATTGAAATAGCACCAAGGTTAGAATTTACAAAAGGTAAAATAACAGCTAGATACCTGGATGTATTTACACGTATGGGGCGTGATAATGGTAAAGTATTCATCCATGGTAAAGACTTGTTAACGGTGCATGAGAAAAAACTCAAAAGGTGCTATATACACGGCTGTAATTGGTCGTGGTAAGGGTGAAGAAGTAAGGGACGAAGATGGCCAGGCCACTGGTAGTTATGGTCGTAGAATAACTTTTAAAGATGTTGTATGGGAAAAAATTGCTGGTAAGCCAGTGGATAAACCAGCTGGTGAAGAAATGCTGGAGATCCCAGCGCTAACTAAAATTTATGGGTTTGAAAAAGGAACTAAACCAAGGGTTAAGATTGTTGAGTTTCAAGACGAAGAAGATCCAGAACGTTTAATTATGTTGTCTTATGAATGGCTTAAAAAGAATAGTAGAGTTCAAGTCGAGTATAAAGCAACAGTGAGAAATGTTGGAGAGTTAGACCTGGGCGATACTGTTGGAGTTTATAACCCTAAACTAGGAATTAAATACAAAACAAGAGTATTCAAAGTTGTTAGAAACCTTACAGACAACAAGCTTACTGAATTTGGTATTGGTGACAAGGTAACAAGTTCACCATTTAGCAGGACTATAGAACTTGCTAAAGATGTTAAGAATTTCAGGACGATACAATATATTGGCTGGATAAAATAAGAGAAAGATTATCAGATAAGTTTTTAAATGAAGATGGTTATAACTATGATCTTAAGGCCAATAACAAATATAAATTGCCAGCGGGTTATTATTCATTTGACAAACCAATTGAAGATAACCCAACCAAGGTTGTTTATATGGGTGCTGGTAAGATTGCTATAGCTGATAGCAAGAAACAAACTGGAGAATGGAACTGGAAAAACATTTCTTGATGGTAAGGGTGCAACGCTAGATTTAATCAATACTGGAATACTGAAAGCTGGACGAATACAGGCGGCTGATGGGAGAAGTTATTGGGACTTAGATACTGGAGAATTTCACCTGGAGCAAGGGATTGTTGAAAAGACATTCAAGAATATTGTTGAAGGTAAAGCCCAAGAAATTGTTGATGAAGTTAAAAAGAGCATCCCTAACATGGAAGGTCTAAAGGGAAAAGATGCTTATATACATAAAAAGTATTCTAACAATGCTGATGGTCGTGATATGGGTGATAATTCTAATTCTAAGTATATGGGAATATATACTGGTGATAAGAAAACCCCACCAACTGATCCTAATGAATATAGCTGGACTAAGATAAAAGAAGAAGGAAAGCTATATAAAGGATATGCAAACAGCTTAACTGGCTTAGATTTTACGATAGTAGAACCAGAAGATGAAGTGCCGTTATTTGCTAAAAATAGACCGCGTGTAAATATTACTAATGATGATGACATTAGCGATATTTGGCAAGCTAACATGTTTCTTTATTTGAAACCTAATACTAAATACACCCTTACAGCTAGAGCGAAAGGAAATAATAACAAGTTATGGGCTTATTTCAGAAACACTAAAACAAATAATGAATACAGCTGGGGCCAATTGGAATTTGGGAATACTTTGGAAACTAAGAGTATCACGTTTGTAACTGGTAATGAAGATGTTGAAGAAGTATTATTTAAGTTTATCTTAGTACCAGAAGATGAAGATTGGACTGGAGTGCAAGTCGATTGGTTCACAATTTACGAAGGCGAAAAACGATATACAGAATATCCAACTGATGAACCAGCGCAATACCATAAATATAGATATTTTTGGTTATGTATTTAAAGACGGTGCGCCAACAGCTAACGACTTTGATTGGTTTGATTTACAACAAAATTCTATTACAAGTGACAAATATACTCATTTAGTATATTCAGATAGTGCTGATGGTAGTAATTTTGGCCGTTCACCTAAAAAATATATGGGAATAGCAAGGACTACATCACCAGTACAACCAACTGACAAAACGGCTTATAAATGGGTTAGGGTGCAAGGTGAAGACGGAGTTTCAGCAGCTAACTTTAACTTATTAAGAGATACTCAGATTAAGGACAGTAATGCATTTACTTTTGAATGGTGCAACCCCTACTATTAATAGCAATGATTACAATGGTAAAAAAATAGTGTTGAAATTAACAACAAAGGGTTAAGAGGTAACGCCTGGAAAGGTATTTCATTTAGAAGTGATAAAAAGATTTTCAGACGTGGCGAAAAGATAGCTATCAGATTACCAATATATATATTTAATGATGTGCCAGTAGATAATGGAATACATTTAGCTTTAAAAATCTCACGTTGGTAATAAACAGATGGCTGGTTTCGATTTAGCAACAAATACACCGCGCGATACTTGGGTTATAAAAGAGTTTGTATATGAAGTCCAACAAGAGTTCGTATCTCAAAGTGATAATTTATTCTATATCTTTTCTACTAAGAATGGCCATTTTAAAATAGCTGAACCTTACATGTCAACGGGTGATAATGTACCAAGTGAATGGATGCCTAACGTTAACGATTTAAAACCAGAAAATGTATCTAATCTGAATTATTTACCTAATTCAAACTTTGAAAAAGCCTTGCATAAGTGGGAACTTACAAACTTGCAAAACAGCGGGCTTGAATATCGCACAGATGATGCGATAACACATTTTGGTAGAGGTTTACACATCTTTGGTACACCTAACGGAGAATTTAAAGGGTTATCAAGTGAACCATTTAACCTGGATGCTAAGAAAGATGAAAAACTAACCTTATCAATGGATCTTGGTAAAGAAGCTTTAACAGAAAACTCTGTTATTAAATTAGGGTTTTACATTTCATGGATAAAAATGGAAGTATAATTTCACAACAATGGAATGATTTGGACTTAGCAACTCAAGGTTTCGAGGTTAAAAAAATACAAACGAATATCACAAATATTTACAGTGCCATCAGATATGGCAAAAATGTCGAGTGATGATATATGCCACTAACAAACAACGAATTAATTTCTATATTGATAAAATCAAGCTAGAAGCTGGAGAAGTTGCAACAGATTGGCAACCATGTTTAGAAGATTTAAAGGCCCCATACCTTAACAACGAATATTAGGTTTGAAGGTAAATATATTAATAAAAAAACAACTGGTGTAAAAGCTTATTTAGAAGTATTTTTATGACAATGAAAAACTTACTAAAGGTTTTACAACTAAAAATGAAATACAAAGGCGCTGATCGTACTGAATGGAGCGAATTTACAAACGTTACAGTGGGAACTGATGGCGCATAGCTGGACTTACAATACCAGATGGGCTTAAGAACGGTGAACCAATAGATGTTATCACGCTAACAACATACAATGGAATTAGTAATTTAGCTAGGGAAAAACTAGAAGATAAACCAGATATTACTGGAATTACTGAAACAATTGAAAAATATAAAACGTTCGATCATACAATGGATAATTTCAACTCAACAATTGGAGAATTTAGAGAACAGATAATCAATGGTGGTCGCAACTTGATAAAAAATAGTGCTGACTTAAATGATGTTGAAACTCTAACGAGCAATTGGAAAAAGAGTGTTCAAAATGGTGTATTGATACTTACTAAGCGCAATGTAACGGATAACGAAGGAATTACTTTTAAAATAGCTAGCTTCTTGCAAACCGAACACCAAGATACTCAATTGACATGGAGTATTGATATTAAAGCTAGTAAGAATATTACATTTAGAAGAATGGGCCAAGGTACTGGAGGAATAAAAGAGGGAACATTTGAAATAACACCAGAATGGCAACGCTTTTCACATACCTTTACCAATAAATATGTATATAATAATAATTTTGAATTAACAAGTATGCAAGGCGTTTGCGGAGAAGGTGATAAAATTTATATCCGATTTCCAAAAATTGAGAAAGGGCCACTAGCAACGCCATGGACTCCAGCACCAGAGGACTTGAATTTGGTTAAAGAAAGATTAGAAAGTAGCATTAATCAAACAAAAGACCAATTAGGGTTAACAGTTAAGAAAAACGAAGTAATAAGCGCCATTAACCTAAGTGTTGAAGGTAATGAAGGTCGCGTTAAAATTGATGCTGATAGAGTTGATATAAAAGGAGCCTTACGAGCACACAAAGGTTACATTGGTGGTTTTCCAAATTGGTACACATGAGAAAGATGGACACAGCTCATGGTGGTTAACAGGAGAAGACCAGTTTTACGTTGGAATGTCTAACGGTCGCGGTTCGTGGGGTCAAACTGCACTTTGGGTTAACTGGGGTGATAAATGGGACGAAGTAGGACCACGCGCATGGTATGTAACAGAACTTGGAGAAATGTATTGCAAGAACAGAGCACACTTTTTGGGATACACCTACAGTACATGGAGATTTAAAAGTAACAGGTAACATTTTTTTAGCGATGAAAACGACAACACTGGGAAATGGATATATTCTCATTGGTACGAAAGAATAGAATGGGATAAAGGTTATGTATATTTATATAAACCGTGGGGTTATGATTGGATCCCATTAAATAAAGAAATTTCTGATAGACGTTACAAAAAAATATCCAGGATAGCAAAGTAAATGCCTTAGATATCCTTAATAAACTAAAAAGCTTATAGCTATACTAAGGAATACGATGGTGAAGTAAAAGATATCGATTGCGGGATCATGGCCCAAGATGTTAAAGAACATATCAATTCAGCATTTATTGAATTGCCAGATGGTGCATATAGTTATAGTACCTTTTGAATTATTACCTTATGCAATTAAAGGTATTCAAGAATTATCAGCTGAAAACAAAGAATTAAAAAGCTGAAGTTAAGGATCTTAATGCAAGGTTAGAACGACTTGAAAAACTGTTAGAAGGTAAATAAATAACTGATTTTTCAAGGGGTGGTGATGGTCATGCGGTGATTAATAAGGAATTAAATATGCAACAATGAATAAATTTAAAAGAAAGGCGGGTTTTAAAAAAAGAATGCACATAACATTAACTGAACTAGTTAACCAATATTATGAGATCTTTAACGATGCTTATATACATGCTTTTGCGGGAGTAATAGTGCTAGACATAATAACTGGGATGATAAAAGCCTGGGTTAACAAAAACTTTTAAATTCAACTATTGGGAGAAGGGGGCTGGTCGAACACTTAGCAGTACTCGTGCTAGGTGTAACGGTTTATCCCTATTTAAATTTTTATAGGGTTTCGAAGAAGTAGCAACAGCTTTTATTTTCTTCTTTATAGCAACTTATGGATTGTCACTAATTGAGAATTTATCTGAAATAGGTGTACCATTTCCCAAGGGATTGAAAAAAGAGGCTTGAAAAAAATAAAAAGATCATTTCAACGAGGAGTGAAGCAATGGAAAAAATAATTAAATTCACGATAGAAAACACAACTAAAACTAGGGAAGTAGAAGAAACATATTCTGAACTATATTCACATGATAGAAATAATGGTAATTTTGAGTTTGAAATTGCTAACGAGCAATTAGCTGGTAAGAACTAATAGCATTGTTCAAGTTTGTGAAGACTGGTTCGTATTGGAAAAACTGAAGCGGTTGTTGAAGACAATAAAGCTAAAAATTAAGTTTGATACTAGCTTAATCACTCAAAAACGAAAAAGTAATTTGTTTCATTTATGTAAATGAAGAAATTAGAGATGCTGATATATTTAGGTTTAAATTCAATGTTAGAGTTTCGGAGATCGATAAAGCTAAACAATTACCATTAAAAGAACGTTTCTTTGCACATGGACTAATTGTTGATAGGGTGGACGTTTTAACTAAAGAAGACTTTGACAAAGCTATTAAGGAGATTGAAAAAGGTAGTAAATTCTTAACAGAAGCTCAAGCGAATGAGAAATATGCCTTAAAAGGAGATATACCTAATATTTCTAATTTGGCAACAACAAAGGAATTGGAGAAACGTGCTTTAAAGACTGAAATTCCAGATAGTGAAACAATTGTCAATAAAGCAGTAGAAAAAGTTGAGAAAAAGGGTTATTTAACCCAACACCAGTCTTTAGCTGGATATGTCACTGAAGCCCAGCTGGAAGGTAAAAATTATTTAACCCAACATCAATCGCTTAATGGTTACGTTACAGAAACCCAGTTGACTGAAAAGGGTTATTTGACTAAACACCAGGATATATCAAACTTAGCTACAAAGAAATCTGTTGAAGATGTTGAAGCTAAAGTGACGCAATTAGAAGCTAGACCAAGCTATGATGATAGCGAGATTAAAAGGGAAATCAAAGAACTAAAAGATAGACCGGTTACAGCTAATATTGATACTAGTAACTTTGTAACAACTACACAACTAGAAGACAAGCATTATTTAACTGAACACCAAGATATATCTGGACTTGTTACAAAAGAACAACTTAGAAAAGCTTTCTTAGATGATGAAGAACATGAAATATATGCTAAAAAAACGGACTTACCGCAACCGTACAACGACACGGATATAAAAAAGTAGGTTAACGACACTTTGAAAAATAAAACCAAGTGGGAGTAGTTCAGAATTAAGAGGTCACGGCTTCCCAGCTAATAAAGATGTACCGATTGGCACAGTTTACATCGATGAAGACGTTACAAACGGAGCGTTGAAATGGATAAAAACAAAAGAAAAATGGAAAGTAATTGAAGGCGATACGGATTGGGTGGATGTGCCTGTTAGACATGTTCAAACTAACACGAAAATGCAATTAAGACGCATTAACAATTTAGTGCATGTAAGATTTTTAAATGAATTGGCTGAAGGTTTAGCAAAATTCACTGATTTATATAACGCAGACCCAACTACTCATTACCTTACAATTTTTAAAGGTTTAGCTTCTTTTTGGGTGGCGACCAGCAACAACACAAATACAAGTAATTTTTCCCGAAATAAGTCAAAGAGGAAATGATTATGCTTACAGCACATCTCAACCTCCACAACCTTATTTGAGATTAAAAGCTATTGGCGTAGGGTTAAATGTTGATATGCAACTTGACGAATTTGTTATAACTAACAATAATCTAGGCGTTTATATCAATTCATTCAGTTATTTAACCGGAGATGATTGGGTGCCTAGTTTAAATATTATTTAGAAAGGAGGTGAATTACAATGATAAATTGGAAAGTAAGATTAAGAAATAAACGTTTCGTGTTAACATTCTGTAGCCGGATTGTTAGTATTAATAAAACAATTAGCGACGATTTTTCGGATACGAATTACACATCGAACATTTAAATAATAATGTAAAATAACGTGATTGATACAATATTCACATTATTAACAGCTCTTGGCGTTGCCGGTATCGTCAACGACCCAACAACAAAAAGGCTTTTTCTGACAGTGAACAAGCTTTTTAAAATATACAGAACCAAAAGGAGAATAAAACAATGGCAGATATTTACAGCAAATACTTTCAACAAGGAATTTATTTCGCACCACCTAAAAAACTCAATAAGTGGCGTTGTAATTCACAACGACGCGTCAAGTTGGGGAGCGAAAGCGTGGAATCACAATTAGAAGCAAAAAGTGAACAACGGAACACTAGACACAGGTTTCGCAGCTTATTACGTTGATAGAAATGATACGTTTGTATTCCAACCAGTAAACTACCAAGAGTGGCACACAGCAACTTACGAGGGGAACGCCAATTATATTGGAATTGAAGCTTGTCAATCAATGAGCGCATCTGATGAAGATTTCATTGCTAACGAAGATGCAGCGCTTATGATTGCTGGTGAGTTGTTAGAGTCTTATGGATTGCCAGTAAATGAAGATACTGTAAGATTACACCACGAGTTTAGTCCTACAGCGTGTCCACACCGTTCAATGGAATTACATGCGAATGGTGGTGCTTATTATGGGGCTGGAACTCAAAATTGTAAAGCTTATTTCATCGATAGAATTAAGAAACTAAGAAGCGGTGAAATAGAAATTGGAGATACTACAAACGTTGCTGAAGTAGTTGAAAAATCTATCCTGGATGAAGATGTTGAGTTGCCAAAAAGAGAGCAAGCTTATTATGAAGCAACTGTAAGCATTGATTACTATTTGGAAAGCCAACCATCGCTAGATAGTGAAGATAAAGAGTTTGTCGCTGCTGGTACAAGAGTACGAGTTTACGAGAAAAAAGACGGTTGGAGCCGTGTAAATTATAAAGACTCTGACCAATGGATCGAAGACAAATATTTAACTGAATGTGAGTAATAACTTAATTATGGCCATTCAATATGGTATAATTAAATTTGTTAAGTGCCATACTTAACGATTTCATATTACTCCCTAATAGTTGAAAAGCCCTACCAATTAAGGTAGGGGCTTTTATGCATAATTTCCATTGATATAGAAAGTTTTAAAAATTTCCGTTAAAAATTAAAAAAAGTTCATAAAAACTATTGACTTTATACTCTATATAAGGTATAATAATAAATGTAAGGAGGTGAAACAGTGAACAAACGCAAGAAGTTAAAAGAAAAAGAAGACTTAAAAGCAGTCAACTTTTGATAAAGCTTTCGATTATCCTATCCATTTTACAAATCATAAAAACTTTACTAGAATTGATGCTTAAAATCTTCTAAATACATTAAGGAACGGGGTTTACAAAAACCCCAAGTACCTTAGCTTATGTTCACATTATATCATGAAAAAAGAAAAATACAAAAAAATACAAATGGTGATATTGATACTTGGAATTATAGCAACAATAATTTCAATAGTTTTAAGTCTTATATAGAGGTGTACAAATGGATAAAAATAATTAAAGAAATAGAAGAATTATTAAATAGCGATGTTACAGATTACAGAATTTCAAAAAGATACTGGTATCACATTAAGTGTTATCCAAAATTACAGAAATGGTAAATATGCATTAGAGAATATGACTTTAAAGATTGTGAAAAATTATACGAATACAAAAAGAGAAACAACAAAGGAGAATATGTTGAAATTAAGTTTTTGAATATAAAGGGAAAGTAAAAGAAGTTTATAGCAACAGTTTAGAAGATGTAACAAAGTGAAGCTTTTGAGTATTTCAAAAATGATGAACATGCTAACGAGGTCTACAACCAAGGGCCAGAAGCTTTTATAAAAATTTCTTACATGGTGAAGTTGAATATGTTGGTGAAGAAATAGAGTATTTAAAAAAATATACCTTACGTTTGTGATTTAAGTTTCTTACAAATTAAAGATTTCATTAACCAATTAGAACCAGAATTAAAAAGAACACATTAAAAAGATGAATTTAACGATGAATATTATATTGAATATAATCGTGGTGCATACCAACTAGCTGAACAATTAGAACAACTAGCTGAAGAATTATATTTCTAATAAACTAAGCCCTTATTACAAGGGCTTTTTCTATGGGGAAAAAAATAGGAAAAAACCATCTAAATGGTCGCTAATTTCTTTGTTTTCCCAATATTTTTGCAGTAGTTAAGAAATGTGTTCTAATAAGCTTGTAATATGCTATATTTATGCTTTTTAGGTTTTTGACTTTATCAATTTACCTTTTACGTGAT